>ENA-OXEX01000061-OXEX01000061.1-human-gut-metagenome-genome-assembly--contig:-NODE-61-length-69220-cov-8.109463_pt1 | contig 69220 bp, 72 predicted proteins | sample MGYA00249364_ERZ652261 | MGnify/ENA primary metagenome ERZ652261 (study PRJEB26925, sample SAMN05826642) | human gut metagenome | biome: ENVO:2100002; feature: ENVO:00000062; material: ENVO:00002003... | reverse complement strand
GAGATCAGCCTCGGTCTCGTGGGCTCGGAGATGTGTATAAGAGACAGGTGTTTTATGTAAAGAAACGCCGAAAAAACGGCGAAAAAGAAAAATCTGTTAAGGAGAGCTCTTCCCAAAAATGACAAAACGTGTTATTTCGGTGTTTTTATGCGTCCTGTGTGTTATATCCTCAATTTCTTTCATCGTATCGGCAAAAGAGAATAAGGAGTATACGTCCGACAATTTCCTTAGCGTCGCGGACGGTATTATCGCATGGAAAAAAGCCGATAACGGCTCGGAACCCGACGGATATTTGATTAACGATAAATATTTGGAAAATGCGGGTACTACTCCGGGGGATTGGTATCCCATAGCTCTCGGCAGACTCGGAATACAGGATAACAACGAGGGCTACCTTGCGGTCATAAAAGACAGGGTAGAGGAGCGTTATCGCGAAAGCGGAAGGCTCAGTGCCGCAAAGGCAACCGAGTGGCACAGAATAGCACTCGCCGTTCTCGCTATGGGCGGCGACCCGACAAATTTCGGAACCGACGAAAACGGCGCGCCGATAAATCTGATAGCGGACGGAACCTACGACCGCGGCAAGACAACGCCGCTCGGAAGACAGGGCATAAACGGCTGGATATGGGGGCTTATAACTCTTGACAGTATGCGCTATGCCGTGCCTGACGGAGCGTACAACACCCGCGACGATATAATCGTTGAAATAATTTCAAAGCAGCTTTCCGACGGCGGATTTGCCCTGAGCTCGGATGATGCAGACCCCGATATTACCGCTATGGCGATAACGGCACTCGCACCATATTATAATTCCGAAAAAATATATTCTTATCACAGAAAAGCGTTGTCCGCCGATGAGAGCAAAACGGTGCACGAGGTTGTTGATGAAGCGGTTTTGTGCCTTTCACGTCTGCAACTCGACACGGGTGACTACAAAAGTTGGGGAACTCAGAATGTAGAGAGTACCGATTGGGTGGCGGTGGCGCTGTGCAGTCTTAATATCGACCCTCTCTCGGACAGCCGTTTCATAAAAAACGGCAACACCCTTTTTGACGGTATAATGCGTTACAGAATGACGGACGGCGGATTTGTCCATTCGTTTACTTACGACCCCGACAATCCCACATCTTTGCCCGATAAATCAAATACCATGGCGTCGGAGCAGACCCTTTATACCATGGCATCTCTTTGGCGGCAAAAAAACGGTATGAGAACTCTTTTCGATTTCAGAAAAGAGCAGAGCTCTGCGCTTAAATCGCGAATAAACGACCTTACTTCCGACATTTCAAAAATCGGCGATAAGACCGATAAACAAACGCTTCGCGAGCTTCTTGCGGTTTTTTATTCGTTGCCCGAAACAGAGCGGTGCTACGTGAGCAATTATTGGACTTTGTCCGATGAAGCCAAAAAACGCGGAATAGACGTTTCGGAAATAGCGGGTGAAACCGCGGTGATTGTGTTTTCGGATGATGACGCAAACGACGACGCCATTTTGTATTTTACCGATTCCGACCGTGCAATGGTTGACTCTCTGCCCGAAAAACTCACTACGGAGCAGTATGTTTTGGTTGTAACATTGCTTGATAAGCTCGAAAGGAGTGAAGATTTTGACGGTAAAGACGCATATCTCCGAAAGCTTGTTTCGGCAAAGGAGCAAATTGCCGCGGTTCAGGCGGAAATAGATTCGCTGAACGACGACATTAAAGCCGAGCTTTATCCGTTTGATAAAATCACGCTCAAGGATAGGGGCAAGGTGAATAAAATCGTTAAACGCTATAACGCGCTCAGCGAATATGACAGAGCAAAAATCGAGCGTTGGGAGGATGTCGTCAAGACAAAGACAAAGCTTGACAATATCGTTCGCGCCATAGTAATATCTGTTGTACTGTTTGTTTTAGCGGTAGGACTTACCGTGTTTATAATTATAAGAATCAGACGCCGTAAGATGAAAAAAACTCTCGAAATGGAGGAGCTTGCGGCAATGTATAAGGATGAAGACGACGAAATGCGGTAATTTTTTCTCGTGGAAGGGGAGTCATAATTGAAAAAAGATATTTTGGCGCTCCTGTCGTTGGCGCTGATAATAGCCGTATTGATTCACGGCACAAACATTCAGTCCGTTGACGAGTACTACCTTACTCATATCGACGATATAACCCCGCAGAGCGAGACGGTTTTTATCAGTATTCGCTGTGATACCGTGCTTCAAAATTACGACGAGCTTGACAAAGTCCTGCAATCCGATAAATACGTGCCGCAAAACGGCGTTATATTGCCGGAAACCGAATATGTGTTAAGACCCGGCGACACCGTTTTTGATATACTTGACAGGGCGGTAAGGTATAATAAAATACAGATGGAGTATCAGGGCGCCGATAAAAACAGCTATGGCAGCGTATACGTTCAGGGTATAAATTATCTGTACGAATTTTCCTGCGGACCGCTTTCGGGTTGGATGTATCAGGTGAACGGCGAATTTCCGAATTACGGATGCTCAAAATACAAACTGAAGGACGGCGACCGAATAGCATGGGTCTATACCTGCGATCTCGGCAAGGACGTCGGCTGTATATGGATGGGAGATGAAACGGGATGAAAGCTTTCGGCGGATATCATCCGGCTGTTACTTTTACATATTTTATATCTGTGCTGTTAACGGCTATGTTTGTATGGAATCCCGTAATACAGCTCACAGCGCTCCTCGGCGGCATTATGTTTTCGCTTATGCTCGTGAGGAAAAAAGCTATTTTAAGCGATATGGGCTTTTATCTTCCGCTTTTTCTGCTCGTGGCTGTTACAAATCCTCTGTTTTCACATAACGGCGTTACTCCGCTTTTCTTTATGAACGGTAACCCTGTAACGCTTGAAGCGGTTGTTTACGGCGTTTTTATCTCGGTGATGGTTGTCGGAGTGCTGTTTTGGTGTAAGTGCTATAATGAAATTATGACCGAGGATAAATTCTTGTATCTGTTCGGCAGAATTATTCCGAAAATGTCGCTTGTGCTTTCCATGGCTCTCAGATTTGTTCCGATGTTTAAAAGACAGATGAAAAATGTTAGCAGAGCGCAAAAGGCAATGGGACTATATTCGCAAAAAAGCTATGTTGACAGATTACGCGGCGGAATACGTGTTTTTACGGCTATGATTTCGTGGTCGCTTGAAAATTCCATGGAGCTGTCGTCATCTATGAGAGCACGCGGATACGGTCTGCACGGCAGAACAAACTTTTCGCTGTTTAAATTCGGGGCGAGAGATGCGGCGGTTTTATTGTCGGGATTATTGCTTTTTGTTGCCGTACTTATAGGCGTCGGCAGCGGAAGCATCGATTTTACATTTTATCCGGAGCTCGGCGAAATCAGCCTTTCGTCAAAATCGTTAATTACTTACATTTCATTTTTTATATTATCGTTTCTTCCGTTTTTTATTGAGGTAAAGGAGAATTTAAAGTGGAAATATTACATATCGAAAATTTGAATTTCCGTTACCCCAAGGCGGAAAAAGACACTCTTCACAATATTTCTCTTAATATCGGGCAGGGTGATTTTACTGTAATATGCGGCGCAACGGGCTGCGGAAAGACCACCCTTTTAAAGCTGATTAAAAACGAGCTTGCTCCCGCAGGTGAAAAGAGCGGCGAGATACTCTATGACGGTAAAAGCATCGATTCCCTCAGCCTTCGCGAGAGTGCATGTGCCATAGGGTTTGTCGGGCAAAATCCCGATAATCAGATAGTTACGGACAAGGTTTGGCACGAGCTGTCGTTCGGTCTTGAAAATCTCGGCGTGCCGCAAAACGTAATTCGCCGCAGAGTGGGCGAGATGGCGAGCTATTTCGGTATACAGGATTGGTTCCGCAAAAAAACCGACGAGCTTTCGGGCGGTCAGAAGCAGCTTTTAAATCTTGCGTCGGTTATGGTAATGCAGCCCAAGGTGCTTATCTTAGATGAGCCCACAAGTCAGCTTGACCCCATAGCCGCGGCTGATTTTATAGCGACGCTTAAGAAGCTGAATACCGAATTCGGTATTACCGTGCTTTTGGTAGAGCACCGTCTTGAGGACGTTTTCCCGATAGCCGACAAGGTTTTGCTTATGGAAAACGGCTGTGTGCTTTTATATGATTCACCGCGTGCCGTCGGCAAAAATCTAAAAAAAATAAATCCCGAGCACCCTATGCTCAAGGGTCTTCCGAGTGCCGTAAGGCTTTACAATCTGCTCTCGTCGGACGAAGTCTGCCCGCTTACGGTTAAAGAGGGGCAGGAGTTTTTCAGACGCAATTTCAAAAGGAATATAGACTTTTCCGACGGTGATAAATCAGAATATTCCGATAAAACCGATGCGGCAATCGAGCTTAAAAATGTTTGGTTCAGATATGAAAGAGATTTGCCCGACATTCTGCGCGGCGTAAATCTTAAAGTGTATCGCGGCGAGATAATTTGTATTCTCGGCGGCAACGGCACAGGAAAAACGACAATGCTGAATGTTATTTCGGGTCTTAATAAGCCGTACCGCGGCAAAATAAAGATAGACGGCAAAAAAATCAAGGATTATAAGGGCAATTCGCTGTACCGAAAGAAGCTTGCATATCTGCCGCAAAATCCGCAGACGGTATTTTTAAAGGATACCGTTTCGGGCGATCTCGAAGAAATGCTCAAGGCGATGGAGTATAAAAAAGAAGAGCGCGAAGAAAAAATACGCGATATTTCCGAAAAACTCGGTATAACGGATTTGCTTACGAAGCATCCTTATGACCTCAGCGGCGGTGAACAGCAAAAATGCGCCCTTGCGAAAATATTGCTTTCAGAGCCTATAATACTGCTTTTGGACGAACCGACAAAGGGACTTGACGCCTTTTCAAAGTCCTCGCTTTTGAATGTATTGAAGAAGCTTAAATCGGACGGAATAACGGTTGTTATGGTAACTCATGATGTTGAGTTTGCCGCTGTCGGTGCCGATAGGTGCGCGCTGTTCTTTGACGGTGAAATCGTTTCTTCCGATGCGCCGAATTCGTTTTTCGCAGAAAATAATTTTTATACGACGGCGGCGAACCGCATAGCCCGTCCGCTTTGTCCCACAGCGATAACGAGTGAAGAGGCGGCTGAGTGCTGTCGCGGAAACGGAGAAGATAATGGTTAAAAAATGGCTTTCGTATGTTTTTCCGTGCATTTTGGTGCCTGCGGCGGTTTTGCTCGGTGCCACAGTGTTTAAAGATAAACAGTATGCGTGGATATCGCTTTGCGTTGCCGTGTTGTCGTGCGTTCCGTTTTTTCTCGCCTTTGAAAAGGGAAAAAGCGGTACAAAGGAAATGATTTTAATAGCTGTTATGGTCGCGTTGTCGGCAGTCGGCAGACTTATTTTTGCGTGGGCACCAAGCGTAAAACCGGTGACGGCACTTGTTATAATAACAGCGATGTATTTCGGCCCACAGGCAGGCTTTATGACGGGTGCGCTGACCGCCGTAATATCGAATTTTTATTTTGGGCAGGGCCCATGGACACCGTTCCAGATGTTTTCGTGGGGTATAGTCGGGCTTATAGCCGGAGTTTTCGCTCCGCAGCTTAAAAAGAGTCTTGTGTTCAGAATAATTTACAGTGCCGTTTCGGGAGTGCTGTATTCTTTGCTTATGGATATTTATACAACCCTTTGGTATGACGGCACGTTTAATCTGACGCGGTATATTGCCGCTGTTACGTCGGCTGTGCCCGTTACGCTTACCTATGCAGTTTCCAATGTTGCATTTATAATAGTGCTTGCAAAGCCTATAGGCTCGGTTCTTGAACGAATTAAGACAAAATACGGAATGCAATAATGCATTCGTATAAAATCATTTACCTTTACTTTTACCGTGCCGATAGAAGACTTTTTTATCTGAAATGATGCTGTAATCGCTGTTTTTGCGCAAACATTGACGGATTTTACCATGCAAATCCGTTTTGCGTAGGCACAAAACCCTTATTGATTGCAATAAATTAAAATATTTGAATAAATCATTTGACAAAGGTATGTACGTTTGGTAAAATATATAAGCTCTTTGTTGAGCTCAATAAATTGAATACGGAGAGTTATCGAAGTGGTCATAACGGGCCTGACTCGAAATTTTACGGCGACTTGGTCGTTTCGTCCGCCGGAAATCCTTGATATTAAAGTGTTTTCAAAATCAAAAATCGAATATTTTTCAGTCTTCTCTCCTGCTTTTCTCTCCAAAAATTTTTTGAGTTAAAAGCGGATGGAAATATACACGGAGGGTTATCGAAGTGGTCATAACGGGGCTGACTCGAAATCAGTTGTCCGGCTCATACCGGACCAAGGGTTCGAATCCCTTACCCTCCGCCACCGAAAAGCCTGTAATCAAGCCGATTGCAGGCTTTTTTCTTATGTCTTTTTCTAAAAGCAAGTGGTCGGAGCATACCGCATTTTTTACTCTCCTAAATTTAGATTTCGCCATCCTCCCATCGGCTCCCGAAATCACCGCTTTCAGGTAAGGCAGGCCCTGTTTCCATCGCCTGTGCCGAGGTGATTTTGGAGCTGTAATCAAGGTGCGCATAGATATTTGCCGTCGTGGTAAAATCGCTGTGCCCGAGCCACTCCTGAATGTGCTTTAACGGTACGCCGTTTGCAAGCAATAAGCTTGCGCAGCTATGCCGAAGATCGTGAAAGCGCATCCGGCGCAAACCGTGACTCTCCAGAAATTTCGGAAATGCGTTGGTCAGGTATTCCACCCGCATCCGCTCGCCCAACTCATCCACGAATACAAAGCCATCGTATTCATAGTTGTAGCAGTTGCCGCAGACCTGCTTGTTCAGCTCCTGCGCCTCTTTCACCTGCATAAAGTATTCCCGGAAGCTGCCGATAAGCGGCAAAGTGCGTAAGCTTGATTTTGTTTTTGCCGACTGCTGTTCAATTTCCTTATGCTTTCCATCAACAGAAACTGTCGTTACCGTGCGCTTGACCGAAATCGTGCCACGCTCAAAATCAATGGCGTCCCATTTCAATCCCAGCACCTCGCCACGGCGAAAGCCGTAAAAGGCGGCAACCAGCACGGCCAATTCAAGCCTTGTCCCTCGGAGCGCTTCAAACATTTTCTGCATTTCCTCTGCCGAAAGAAATACAGGCTGAAAATCGTTTTTCTTAGGTCGGTCAACCTTGTCCGCCACATTCTGCAATAACATATCGGTCTTCACCGCATATTTGAGTGCCGAATGGATAATTGCGTGGTAGTGAATGACGGTATTCGGTTTGACCTTTTTGAGCAGCTCGGAGTAAAACATCTGCAAGTGCCTTGCTTCAAGCTCACGGAGCGTCAGCTTCTTTTTGCAAAAGTATGGGGCGATAGGATTTTTAATCATTGCCGTATAAGAACAGTAGGTCGCAACAGCCAACCGCCCTTTAGCGATTTCCAGCCATTCAAGAAGATAATCGGCGAACAGCATATCACTGCTTAAATCGCCCACCTCCTCGGGAACTTCAAATTCCGCCCGTAGCTTTGCAAGCTCGGCTTCGGCTTTGCGCTTGTTGCCCTTTTCGGGAAGTCCTAAGGAAATCCATTTTGTTTTTCGTTTGCCATTGGCGTTTTTGTAATTGAGTATGGCATAATAGTTGCCGTTCTTTACGGATAAGTGTCCTGCTACCATTTATTTTACCTCCTGAAATTGAATTTGCAGAACAGAACTCCAAACCGACAGCACCAGTATACCATCGGTTTGGGGTTCTCTCCACTGTGCGATTTGTTTTGCCGTATTCGTACCAATACGAATCAGCGTGCATCTCGGTTTCGTTCTCTATGCCGCTTTAACAGCTCCAAGCCCTTGATGATGTCCCGACGCATTTGCTCGTCGGTATAGCCTGCCGGAAAATACTTTTTCAAATCCTCACGCTTGAATTTTATCTGCTCCTGCTGATTCGGCTTTTCTTCCGACATCACCGCATAAATCATCTGATCGTCCAGCACGCCCTCTTGCGACAGCTTTTTAAGCCGTATGCTTTGTGCGTGGGACGGCGTGCAGTCGTTCAGTTCCATAGCGTCCAGCAGTACCCGCTGCTCCGATTGTTCTAAGTACGAAACTTCCACCGCAGGGTTGAAAGCGATTTTATTATCATCTACCATTGAAAGCAGTTCGGGAATTAAGTAAGTTAAGCGGATATAGCGTTGAATTTGCCTTCCACTGTCTGATGATTCATCAGCCATTTTATCTCTTGACCACTTCTGGACAAGTTGTCCAGAAGCTACACCCTGATGTTTTATCGCTTCCAGCTTCATCTTATAGGCAAACGCTTTTTCGCTTGGCAAAATTGTTTCCCTCTGCAAATTTGCGTCCACCATAGCAATCACCGCTTCATCATCGGACATCTCACGGACGATAACCGGCATAGTTTCAATCCCGAGCACCTGACACGCCGCAAGCCGTCTGTGTCCTGAGATTAACTCATAGCCGCCGTCAGGCAGCGGTCTTGCAAGCGCCGGGGTGATTGCGCCCACCTTGCGGATGCTTTCAATCATTCGTTCCATCTCCTCGTTGTTCTGCACCTTAAAGGGGTGATCCTTGAACGGGTGCAGTTCGGAAAGCGGAATGTTCTGCACACGCTCCAGCTTTGCATCGTCCCGCATTTCCTGCGTGGTGAATAAATCGTCCAGCTTAGGTAAAGTAAAATCTGATTTTCTCATTGTCGTTTTCCTCTCTTTCGTTATTTCCATTTGAGTTTGCTTTCGGCGGGGCGTAAAAAGGTCGCCTCAATATCCGCCTGAAAGCGGTGCCAGCGGTTGGCTTCGTTTTTCAGCATCGGCACATCAATAAATCCCAGCGTATGCGCTTTGGCGGCAAGCTGATTGATGTTGTCGCCGATAGCAGACAAATTTCGCATTGCGTCATAGAAACGTCCGTCCGGTTTTTCTCTCGGCTCGTAACCTCGGATAAGTAATCGGACGACCGCCGTTTCGGTAAGTCCGGCAAGCTCTGCCTTGCGTTTTAGCTCTTTGGCGTCCTTGGGTGACAGCCAAAACTGTTTTTTAATTCTTTTGTTCATAACCTTTCCTTTCCGCAAGAGGTTTTAGGAGACTTCCTAACAAGCCATTTACCCTTTTACGACTTTTGGGAGTATAATGGGTCTGCTTGCTAAAGATTGTGCAGACTATATCCTCCGCTTTGTTTTATTACTTAAGCAAATTTTCTATTGCGTTTATCCGATAGAGAATTTCGCTTCTTTCGAGTGAATCGAAATCCTTTTTCAGTTGTCTAACCAGCCGAAAAGCCTTGTAGATTTTCTCATCGGTTGTGGCTTTTACATTTTTTCCAAGCCCCAATCTTCTGAGATATTCCGACAGAGAAAGTCCACAATAAAATGCGTTTTCGCTGAGCTTTTCTTTTTCGGCAGCGGTCACACGCACATTGATTGCAAGCGTTTTGCTTCGCATAATTCCACCTCCTTCCACAGTTTTGTGACGGCAATGACAGTTGTGACGGGCTTTTTGCTATATAGTGAAATCGCTGTCATTTTCGTCACCGCCGTCACTTCGTATTAGTTTTATAAGCCTGCTTTTGCCTGTGCGTTTCGTTCGGTATTCAATGCCCACAGGCTCCAAAACCTCACAGGAAAACTGCCCTAAGTACTTTGTAACCACATTGGGCGTGGTTTCGGTCTCTTTCATTTTGGCAAGTAATTCGGTCGCCGTGCCCACCCATTCGGCTCGGCTTTCCATAAAATCCACCACTCGAAAAAGGAATTTCGGCAGCTCCGCTTTGTGAATATCCTCGCTGTTTTTTCGCTCCACCAGTTCCCAAACAAGGTTGTTAAACTGCAAGGTCAACTCCTGATATTCCATATCACGACCGCTGACTAAGAGTGTGGCGGCGTTTGTGCTTCGCTTGCGTTTGAACACATAGTTGGTATCTGCCGCACCGATAATTCCCGTCGAACCGCTGACCTCGTTGAACGGATCGTCGCTGTCCTTCAGCTTTCGCAGGTGGTGTACGAGAAGAACAGCGATGTTGTATTCGTCGGCAATTTTCTTGATAGAGGAAATGTCATCATAGTCGTTTCCGTACATTCCCGTTTTTCCGGCACCTCCTTTGGTATCACGCACCTTTTGCAAAGTATCGATAATTACAAGCTTTGTTTTCGGGTGGTCGCTTAAAAAATCGGTAATCTGTTCCTCCAGTCCGCCGCCGATGAGTCCGCACATCACGGCAAAATACAGATTGTTCGGCGCTGTGTCGGTCAGTTTATAAAGCCTGTCCTTAATGCGCCTTTGCGTGTCCTCAAGGCTTAAATACAGCACATCGCATTGCTGTGTTGTCAGTCCCCAAACGGGCAGTCCCTGCGCCACCTGAAGCCCCAGCCAAAGCATCAGCCAGCTTTTGCCGATCTTGCTAGCACCGCTGATGACATTGACACCCTGCGGAATAAGGTTGTCGACGATGAACATTGTTTTGCTTATCGGTGTGGATAACAGCGTTTCCGCATCCACGGTTTTCAGTTTGTTTTCCATAAAAAATCTTCCTTTCGTTTTTTGTGTGGACAGTTAGAAAGCCAAAATCGGGGGTTTTAGTATATTTACCCTATCAGCCCCGATTTGGCTTAAAAAAGCCCTTGTAAACAGGGTGTTTCCGTACCCCTAACTGTCCGCTCGGCGCTTTCTTGCACTCTCGTTTTTCTGCTTTCGGTGAACCTTTCGGCTGCACGACGGGCAGTATTTTTGTCGGTTGGAGTTGGGTACGAAAGCCGCTTTGCACTCGGCGCAATGATAAGTACGCTGTCTGAAAATTTCCGCATACAATTCCTTGTCGGCAGGTAAAACCGCATTACGAAAATACTTGCATATCAGGGAAAGCGAAATCATCTGAACGCAAACACAGCCGTCGCCTTCGTCCAGCGGCAGGCAGTTGCCGTTATCGAAATTGGCGCACAGCCGCCTAATCAGGCGGTTACAGCGTGTCCTCTGTGACGGGGTTAGTTCTATTCTGTCAGGCACCGGGCTTCACCTCCCTTCGTTCCTCGGTCACGAAGTTAATTACACTGACCTTCGGAATTTTGAGTGATGTTCCGATTTTGACCGCTTGTATCTCGCCGTCGTTGATCAGCTTATAGGCAAGGTGTCGGCTGACGCCCAGCATTACCTGAAGCTGTTTGACAGTTACAATGTCCGGATAATTCGGGAACATCATTTGATATAGCTCTTTGAGCTCTGTTTTCTTCATAGCATTCATTCCTCCTTTACAGCTATGTAAAATCGAATATCGGCTGAGGAACCCCTTGCCGCCGATATCCGCCGCCGTTTTACCCGAATGTCGTTTTTGTTATCCCTGCCCCCATCTCGGCGGCGTTGCTTCGCTCGCGTCGTATCCGACTGTCATTGCAAAGTCATATCCCATTCGGACGGTCATTCAATTGTCAAGGTTCACTGAAGGTTTCAATCCCCTCAAGGAGTAGCCGGCGGGGTACGGGATGAATATCCGACAAGTAAAAATGTTTTTAACTTGTTCCTCTCACTAACCAATTGGCGAATTTTTTGAGAGTTTGGCAAAAAACTTTTTGATGTCCCCACTTTTAATTACTTATTTCCGCTTGGAAATGGCGTATATCAGGCTTTTGCCTCTTCACTAGTTCCGAATTGGGTCGGTCGTTTTGGCAGGTCTTTTTTGAAAAATTTTTTTGCTCAAAACATGAAAACCGCCGAAAAGCCTTATAAACAGGACGTTTTCAGCGGTAAAAATTTTTTTGAAATTTTTCTTCTTTGATTGCAAAAAGGCAGAAAATCGGCTATAATTAACAAAAAGGTCAACTTATGATATGACAGGTGATGAAATGTATTTTTCCGATTTGGCTCACAATTTACAGAATATTTCTGCGGATGAAAAGGCGGTATTTGTATCAGGTCAACCCGGCTCGGGCAAGACCTTTGCGGCGCTGCAATTTTGTGCCGAGCATAAAGAAAGTCTGTATTTTTCTTTCAAAAATCTTGATATTGCTTTTGCGCTTCGGGTGTTTTGTAATGCTCACCCCGAGATATTCGACGGCTGTGAAAACTGGAATGACTTTTTCGGTCGCTTAAAGAATTACGGCAATACAAAACACCCGCTTGTCTTTTTTGACAATGCAGGTGAACGGAATGATAAAGATAACTTTTATGAGGCGCTGAATAATTTTTTAGAATCGGATAGCAAAACAACGATTGTATTGCTCGGCAGACCGTGGGAAATGCCACCTATTCCTTGTCGGGAGCTAGAAATCCGCTGTTTTTCAATGCCGCAGCTTGCGGATATCTGCTCACTGCCGGATGAAACCGCAGCGAAGCTCTACTGTTTAACCGGCGCAGTTCCGGCGTTGATTTCCTTGTACGATAATGAACAGTCCTTTGAAGATAATGTGAGAGCTTTTCTGCGCACCGATTCAACCTTTTATCGTTTGGCGGCAAACCGGATGAACGAAAGCTTTCGCACGCCCGAAAGCTATAACACCCTGCTTTTTGCAATGGCGAACGGCTATAACCGTATCGGTGAGATAGCAAAATTCTCAGGCTTCCCGAAAAACAAATGCGATAAATACATAAAGACTCTGATAGAACACGGGTTGGTTATAAAAGCTCCCGGCGAAAACGGACACACAAAATATCTTCCCGCTAACGTTTATTTAACCCTGTGGTATAAGTGCTTGCTGACTGCCGTGCCGAATCCTAACGGAAGCTTCGGAGAGGATATTTTCAATCGGTTTATGCAGACTTTCAATAACGAGCTGATGGCATATTTCTATAAAGATATGTGCGACTATTGGCTGGAGGAAAACATTAACTCCATTTCAACCGAGTACATCGACACCAAAAATTCAAGCTATCATAAAGTCAAGGTAGGCAATGTAACCTTTGACTTTGCCTGTGAGAAAAAGCAGGCTGTATATGCGTATTACGATACAACTCCCGGTGGAAAGCTTACACAAAAGCTCTGGAAAGAGATTGAAAACAGCACCACAAAGAAGCGACCGTTTTACGAGAATGAATATGTTATCTGCACCGTAAACCGTGTCCCGGACAGCTTTTGGACTTTAAGTAAGCGTTATGACAATGTGCATATCGTCTCTCAGAAAATGTTATTTGCAACATACAAGAAGGAATATAACAAAATAGCGCATCCGAGATTTGTGCCTTCGTTCGTATGAAGAAATTGAATAAATTACTATATCAAACGGAGCTGTCAAAACGATCGCTCCGTTTTTGTCCGCTTGATTTATGAAATTTTCCCGCCTTTCCTTTATAAATCCTCAATAATCCTTGATTTTAAACTTAAAATATGCTATACTAAAATTGTATAAATGTATCTACCCGAAAGTGAGGAGAATTTAATGGATTCCAACATCGAACGCTGGTACTCAATGAAAGAAATTTGCAAATACCTCGGTGTCAGCCGTGACACCGTACTCGCTTGGATAGAAAAAAGAAATATGCCCGCCGCAAAAATTGGTCGCCTTTGGAAATTCAAGGTTAGTGAAGTAGACGCTTGGATGAAATCCGGTATTGCGGCAGATAAGTAAGTTTCGGAGATGTACAATATGGGTTTTATTGAATCGTATAAACATCTTGAAAAACTATGCGGCGAAGTATTAAATGACGATAGGCGTATATCCGCTTATATTGATGAAATGATAAATACTCCCCGTGGTTCTTATCTTGTAAAAGGTTGGGATGATGACCTAAAACAACTGAAACACTACCGTTGGGTTAGGAATCAAATAGCACATGAACCTGATTGCACCGAGCAAAATATGTGTGAACCGTGTGATACTGTGTGGCTTGACGATTTTTATTCACGTATAATGAATCAAACCGACCCTCTCGCTTTATATTCTAACGCCACCAAGCCTCGCCCGGCTCAAAAATCGACACAGGCACATAAGCCAGAGTCACCTACATACACATATTCTCAGCCGACTTATAATCATAGAAAATCATCCCCACAGGTTGCCGGTTGTATGACATTTTTAGTAGGTGTTTTAATTATTGTAGTTGCAATCGCTTTAATTTCAGGAATATTATAGTTCGATTTCGGAGGTGCGATATGGCACTTGAAAATAAATTGGGGCTGACAAACTCTGCTGACCTTGCCCGTGAAGAAGAACGCATAAGCAAGAAAAAGGCTGCGGAACTTTTTGAAAAAGGTATTTTAGACAATCTTCCTGCTGGCAAGTTTTCTACATTGCAAGCAATTCATAAGTACCTCTTTGAGGATATTTACAACTTCGCAGGTGAGCTCAGAACCGTAAATATTGCAAAAGGCAATTTCCGTTTTGCGCCTTTAATGTACTTGCAAGCGGCGCTTGAGAGCATCGACAAAATGCCGCAGTCAAACTTTGACGAGATAGTAGAAAAGTATGTTGAAATGAATATCGCACACCCGTTCCGTGAGGGTAACGGTCGCAGCACCCGCATTTGGCTCGACCATATCTTGAAAAACGAAATCGGCAAGGTTGTTGACTGGAGCAAGGTGGATAAGGAAGATTATCTGCTTGCAATGGAGCGCAGCCCGATTAAAGATGTGGAAATCAAAGTCTTACTAAAAGGTGCGCTTATAGGCGAAATAAACAGCCGAGAAGTCTATATGAAAGGCATCGACCACAGCTACTACTACGAGGGTTATACGACCTTTAAGACGGAAGAATTATGATGACGAAATGAGGTACAAATATGCCCGATAAGAATTGGCAATTTGAACTTGAAGAATATATAAAGCAGGGCGAGCCTGAAAGAGCCGAAAAAAGCGAAGCATGGCAAACCGCTATCGGCTTGCAGGCAGTTGACGGGTTGAAAACCTCTGATTATTTGCTGGACACCGCAAAGGATCACATCGAGGGTAAAATAACCATCGATGAAGCTCAGAGGCGTATTCACAGCTATTATGAGCAGAGATCCACCCGCACCGAAACCGAAAACGAAACAAAGGAAGCCGACATTGTTTCCGCAAGAATCACAAAATTGTTGGGCGAAAAAGCATTTCAGTTTTCTCCTGCCGAGTGGATTACCATCCACCGCAGATTGTTCGAGGGCGTATTTGACCACGCCGGACAAATCCGTCAGTATAACATTTCCAAAAAGGAATGGATACTGAATGGCGAAACGGTTATCTACGCTGATTGGGGCAGCATAAAAGACACCTTGGATTATGACTTTGCCACCGAAAAGCAGTTCTCTTATGAAGGTCTGTCGGTTGAAGCATCGGTAAAGCACCTTGCAAAATTTGCGTCGGATATTTGGCAGATTCACCCTTTCGGCGAGGGCAATACAAGAGCCACCGCCGTGTTTATGATTAAGTATATGAAAACCTTTGGGTTCCGTGTCAATAACGATGCGTTCCGTGAAAACTCTTGGTATTTCCGTAACGCACTGGTTCGTGCAAACTATAACGATTTGCAAAAAGGTATTCATTCCACCACAAAGTTTTTGGAATTGTTTTTCGCGAACCTTCTGCTCGGTACAAATCACGAATTAAAAAATTGCTATATGCATGTTGATTTTGTGGATGAAACCGCTTTCCAAAGTGCCACATCTAAAACTCCAAAGTGTCAATTTGGCACTTTGAAATGCTCTTTAGAAGAACTTGCCGTGTTAGATTTAATAAAAAAGAACCCGTCTGTTAAGCAAACCGAACTTGCAGAACAAACAGGAAAGTCTGTCAGAAGCATAAAGCGCATTATAGACTCTCTGAAAGAGAAACAATATATCCGTAGAGTTGACGGCAAACGCTACGGCAAATGGGAAGTTTTGTTTTAAAACGTGTGGTTTAACGTTTCCTTTTGTTGTCGTTAAGACGAAAGAACTTTAAGTATTATAACGAGGTGCTCGAAATGATAAAAACCGTATCACAAACAACAATCGCTGATGTGTTTTCTATAACCAGCGATAAAACATATAAGATTCCGAAATACCAACGTGAATATACTTGGGGAATCAAAGAATGGGATGCACTCTTTAATGATGTGACCGAAAATGATTTTGGTTACTTTCTCGGCTCCTATATTTGTGTGAATAGTAGCACGATAAATGGAACAGTATTAGAGGTAATTGATGGTCAACAGCGTTTTTCAACAATCACTTTATTACTGGCAGCTCTTTACTCCGAACTTGCTAAACATAAAACCGAAATGGACGAAGATGACTTGAGTGAGCTTTCTAATTTGAGAAATGAGCTTGCGAACAAAAAGCAGAAATTTTCTTCGGCTGGTGGTAAAGTCACGGAATATAACCAGCGACTTTTGCTTCAGAAACAAAACTCAAACGACGAAGACTATTCTTTCATTCTTTCTGATAATGGCATTATTACACTTAAACTTTCTAAGCCTTCTAATTTCGGTAACAGAAGAATTGCAAAGGCTTATCGTCATTTTCTAAAATTGATTGATGATGAAGTACAGGAAATCAAAACAGATAATCCCAATATAACTGACATAGGGGCGCTATTCCAGATTGTAAGAAAATTTGAAGCGGCAGTATTGGTCGGAATTGAGGTTGATACCAATAAAGATGCCTATATGCTCTTTGAATCTCTCAATCACAGAGGTGTTCCGCTTTCTGCTCTTGATCTGATTAAAAACTCTCTTATTGCACAGGCTGAAAACTCTGCTGACGCAGATAATGCTTATGAACAATGGAAACAGATATTAAAAGCCGTTGGACAAGATGACTACTCTGTTCAGGAACGATTCTTCAGACAATTCTATAATGCATTTAGAGATGAATTGAATGCGCCCTATAAATCTGCTGACAAGAAGTATTATCTTGGCTATTTAGCAACAAGAACAACTTTGATTGATATCTACGAAAAAATGATTAAGAGCGATTATCGTGCCCTTTTGGAAAACCTTTCAGAAAAAGCAAACAAATACTCTATCATTATCAATAATACCGATGATGAGTATGTTTACACAACAAGCTTGCAAAACTTAGCAAGAATCTCCGGCGCTCCTTCATATTTGTTGCTGATGTATTTGTTGACTAATCAAGAAAAGCTCCGCCTTTCAGATGAGAACATAAAAGCTATCGTTGATATACTTATCGTTTTCTTTGTAAGAAGAAACCTAACCGATGTTCCGAACACTCGCAAACTTACTCAACTGTTTATTGATATTATTGCAACGATTAAATTTGAGAGTGGGAACAAAATTGTTGAAAGTATCAAAGATATGCTTAAGTCTGTTTCGGCAACGGATGAAGCCTTTGAAGAAAAACTTCGTGGACCTATTTACGACGAGAATCCCGAAGCTACTCGTTTTGTCTTATGCAATATTGAAGCTCAACATCAGACAAAGGAAATCTATTCTGATTTGTGGTCAAGAGATACAAGCAATAAATATGTTTGGACTATTGAGCATATCTTCCCCGAAGGTGAAAATATTCCCAAGGAATGGGTTGATATGATTGCTGACGGTGATAAGGCAAAGGCAATCCAAATCAGAGCCGATTATGTACATACCCTTGGCAACTTAACTATAACCGGATATAATCAAAATCTTTCCAATATGTCTTTTGAGCATAAGAAAGGCAGAAAATCAAAGGACAAAACAAAAGATATTGGTTACAAAAACGGCTTATTCCTTAATGAGGATGTTGTAACTGAGTCTAAATGGACTGTTGATAAAATAACCACAAGAACTGACAAGATTGTAAAAACACTTCTTGATATGTACGAATGGTGATTTTTTCAGTATATTGTACGACACATATCTTTTCTCTAAAACCACAGTTTATTGAAACCATTTGTGCGAAATTTGTAGATATGTGAAGTATAATAGGTGATTAGGAGTTTTTGATGGATAATCATACAAAAGAACAACGTCATAAAAATATGCAAGCTGTCAAAAATAAAGATTCGCAAATTGAGGTAATGCTTCGCAAGGAACTATGGCGAAGAGGGTTGCGATATCAAAAGAACTGTAAAAAAGTTTTTGGCAAACCCGATATTGTTTTTCTCGGTAAAAAAGTCGCTGTATTTTGCGACAGCGAGTTTTGGCACGGATACGATTGGGAGAACAAGAAAAATGAAATTAAATCTCGCAGAGAATTTTGGATTCCCAAAATAGAACGAAATATGCAAAGAGATATTGAGGTAACCAACCAATTAACGCAAGAAGGTTGGATTGTACTGAGATTTTGGGGAAACGAAATAAAGAAACATATAAATGATTGCGCAGATACAATTGAAAGGGCGGTAAAAAGAAATGTCTAAACTCAATTCTATTGATTTGTTTGCAGGAATCGGCGGAATTCGGCTTGGCTTTGATAGAGCTTTCGGGAAAGATATTGAGACTGTATTTGTAAGCGAATGGGATGAATATGCACAAAAGACATATAAAGCCAATTTCAATGACCACTTTGAAATTGCCGGAGATATAACAAAAATAGATGAAAAAGAGATTCCTGCATTTGACATTTGCTTAGCCGGGTTTCCTTGCCAGGCATTCAGTCTGGCAGGTCAGAGAATGGGTTTTGATGATAATTACAAGGGGTTATGCAGAGGAACGCTATTCTTGGATGTTGCCCGTATTTGCGAATATCATAAGCCTAAAGTGATTTTTTGCGAGAATGTAAAAGGTTTAGTTATTCACGACAAAGGCAGAACATTTAAGATTATTTGCAAAACATTTGAAGATTTAGGCTATAAGGTTTTTCATAAAGTTTTAAACAGCAAAGATTTCGGCGTCCCTCAAAACAGAGAAAGAATATATATTGTTGCTTTCAGAAACGATATAGCACCGGAAAAATTTGAATTTCCAAAAGCAACCGATGATACAAAGCGAATTAAAGATATTGTTGAAGAAGAACCCGTGCCTGCAAAATATTATTTGAGTGATGTTTATGTTGAAACTCTCCGCAGACATAAAGCACGCCACGAATCAAAAGGAAACGGTTTCGGGTATGAAATTCGTGATTGGGACGGAATCGCCGGAGCAATAGTTTGCGGTGGTATGGGAAGAGAACGCAATTTGCTTATTGATAAGCGGCAAAAAGATTTAACACCTACAACCCATATAAAAGGTGAAATAAACAAAGAAGGAATCAGAAAAATGACTCCTCGCGAATGGGCTCGATTGCAGGGATTTCCGGATACCTATAACCTTCCGCTTGCTGATGTCCATTTGTATAAGCAGTTCGGAAACAGTGTAACGGTTAATGTTATTGAAGCCATAGCTGAAAATATTAAGGAGGTGCTTGAGAATGTCGATTAAAGGCAAAAAACTTAATAAAGGTGAATGGGCTGAATTTTATGTAATGCTTAGGTTGTTAGGTGAAGGAAGATTATATACAGCAAATAAGCTGCTGCAAAAGAACTATAAGAGTTATTTGGATGTCTTAAAGATTATTCGTCAGGAATGTGATTCACAAGTTTTAGAATATATAATTGATGACGAGAAAAAAGTTGTAATTATAAAACCACAAGATGAGAGTAAGATTTTAGCATCTATACCAACTAGTGAATTCAATGAAAACGCAACAACTCTTTTTGAAGGAATCAAGAATTTAAAAGGTAGTTCGGTTCAAGCTCCGGATTCGGTTTGCGATTTTGCAAAAGTAATTTACGTTGAGAAACCAAAGGCCCCGGCGGTAAAAGCTCTTAAAAAACAATTTGGTGGAAAAAATGACATTTTTATTGAGGTTAGAGATGGACAAACCTCTATTATTTCTGTGATGGGATTTTCTATTAAATCAAAATTCGGACACAATCCTACTCTTTTCAATGCAGGTTCTTCATCACAGTTCCTTTTTAAACTTTCAGGATGTGATGATATTAAACTTAATGAGTTTAATAATATTTCTGATAAAGAAGGTCGTGGCTGGGCAAAATGCAAGGAATACCTGAGGGATAATGGTATCACAATGGAGTTTTCAAGAACACAAAATCCGATATATAACAATAATTTGTTTCTTGTAAGAGAGTCCATGAGTTCTATTATGGCTTGGTGTGTAAAAGACAGATTAATCGATTCCAAAAATGCTTTTGAGGTGAAAGAAACGGTCGAAAGAATGGCTATCGCAAATCCATTAAAAGTACCTAATCCGGATATTTATTATGAGAAAGCTATAAAGGATTTCCTTATGGCAGGTTTTACTGGTATGACTGCAGGTAAAGAATGGGATGGAAAAGAACAAGTAAATGGTGGTTACATAGTAGTTATGGATGATGGCGATGTTATATGCTACCATTCAAATGACCGTGAATCTTTCAGAGATTACTTGTACAGAAATACACATTTTGAATATGTGAGTGCAGACAAATATGTTTGGAGTAGAATTTGCAAGATAGACGGAGAGTATTTTCTCCCATTAAATGTTTCGGTTAGATTTAATACACATACACGCTGATATGAAGATAGGTAGTTTATTTGCAGGAATCGGCGGTATTGATTTGGGATTTGAACAAGCAGGATTTGAGATAGCTTGGGCAAATGAAATCGATAGTGATGCTTGTAAGACATATAAATTAAATTTTCCGAAAACAAAACTGTATGAATGCGATATACGAGCGTTAAATGCCGATGAATTACAGAAAATTAATATTTTAACGGCAGGCTTTCCGTGTCAATCATTTTCCGTTTGCGGAAATCAACAAGGATTTAAAGACAAAAGAGGTAATCTCTTCTTTGAAATAATGAAGATTACGGATAAATTGCAACCTCCTATTATTTTCTTGGAAAATGTCGCAAATCTTACGGAACACGATAACGGAAAAACCTTTAACGCAATACATAATGAATTAGCAAGCCGAGACTACTATATACGATATATTATTGCCGACGCTTGTGATTACGGTGTCCCGCAGCACAGAACGAGGACATATATTGTTGCTTTTAAATCAAAAGAAGCTTGTGATAAATTCAGATTCCCCGAAAAATGCAAACTTGAAAAAAGAATATTTGATATTATTGATAAAAACATCAATGCAGATGATTCGTATTATTTGGACACCGATTCTTATCAATATAAAAAGTTATGCTCCTCAATTAAAGATGATAAGCAAATATATCGCTTTTCGGATTACGGAATTCAAGCGAGCAAAGAAGGGATCTCTTTCACATTGAAAGCCAATATGGGTACTTGGAGAAATCGCGTTCCTTACATAAAAGATAATTTCGGAATTAGACGCATTACGCCGTATGAATGCCTTGCTCTACAGGGATTTCCCAAGGATTATCACTTTCCGAAAATTCCAATGACGAGCGCATATAAACAATGCGGTAATAGCGTGGTTGTGCCAGTAATCATGGAAATCGCCAAACAAATAGCATTATTAATCTTGTGAGGATATAATATGTCAAAATTTGAAGAAGAAATAATTGATCTAATTGACGCTCAGGCTGAAAATGATCAAGTTGACTTTAAAAAAGAATACTATTCCAAAGAGAAAAAATACGATCTTATAAAAGATATTGTTTCTTTTGCAAACAATACAAAGCCAAAGGATAAGTATATCGTTTTTGGAATAGAAAACTCTTCTTGGTTACCTACCGGCATAAACCCTTCGTCTTTACCAGATATATCTGAGATTAATGATTTGTTACATATATATGTAGAACCTTTTATTGATGTAGAAATTGGGCATTTTGACTACAAAGGTATAACCATTGGGTTCATCAGAATTCCTCATAATGGATTAAATCGACCTTATATGATTTCAAAAGAATACAGTAAAAATAAAATGACTTCTTTACGCAAAGGTGAGATTTATATTCGAAAAGGAGCAAGCAATTTCATTTGTGAGAGAAACGACCTTGATGATATATATTTCAATAGAGGTTCATTAAATATTGACTTTTATACGACAGAAATAATTATCAGTAACATTCGAATTACTAACAAATCGTACCTAATGGGCCAAGTAAGATTTGTACTCCAAAATAATACACCCAAGACAATTGTTTTTGACGATGTTAAAGTAAATATCCATTGCGGAAGCAATCTTTTAGAACACACTACAGAATTTATAGATGATCAAAAAAACATTTTTAATAAACTTCCCGACATTTTATCACATGTTCCAATTCAGCTTTCTTCAGGGGATTGTATACAAAAGACTGCCTTTTTTTCAATATCTGAATCTGCCGCAATAAATCTAAGAAAAAAAGATTCAAATTCAATAAAAGCTTCCATTAAAATTTGCGACGTCTTAAATCATATGTATCAGAATGAATTTTCAGCCGTATCTTTAAATTTTGCTGATGACATATTGAGGAAATGGGGATGCTGATATGAAAAAAGAACAGAAAGGAGAAATGGAAATGAATTATTCACCATTAAGATACCCTGGTGGAAAAAGTAAAATTGCACCATTTGTATCCCTGCTTATCGAAAAAAGTAACCTTGGTGAATGTACATATGTAGAGCCCTTTGCCGGCGGCGCTGGAGTAGCGTTGTCACTTTTGTTTGAAGGAACCGTTACAGATATTGTAATTAACGATTATGATAAGGCCATTTATTCTATGTGGAAAGCTATCCTTACGGAAACAGATGCTTTTATAAATCTTGTTTGCAATACACCATTAACGATTGATGAATGGAAAAAGCAAAAAAATATATATACAAATGAAAATAAAAAATATTCATTAGCATTAGGATTTGCCACATTTTATCTTAACAGGACAAATCGTTCGGGAATATTAGCGGCAGGTCCCATAGGCGGATACAATCAAACTGGTAATTACCTAATTGATGCAAGATACAACAGGAAAGCTTTAGTGGATAGAATTGAAAAAATAGCCGCGCACAAAGCTCATATCCATTTGTACAACAAAGATATAGAAAGCTTTATTAAAAACTATTTGCCTAAATATCAAAAAAAAGCTTTTGTCTATTTTGATCCACCCTATTACAACAAGGGAAAAGAGTTATATAAAAACTTTTTTGTTCACGACGATCACAAACGCATCTCAAAATTAATAAAAGAACTAAATTGTTTTTGGATGGTTACTTATGATGATGTAGATGAAATATGTGAACTATATAAAGATTATGAATGCAAGCAGTTTGATTTAACTTATAGTGTGGCCAACTCTGGTAAAAAATCTGAAATAATGTTTTTGAGCGATAAGAATCTTTGGCCACATGACGATGAGTTGAAACAAAAAAAAATACGGATTAATATCAGAAAGCGGTGTAAAGATGAATAAAATATCAATTAATAATTTAATCGATCAAGATCCGCTATTAAAACTGGTTCAGCCTGATAACTTTATTGGTTGGATATACTCTATGGATTATGATTCTGCATTAGTTGTGACAAACGATGCTTGGAAAGCCAGAGTGAATGGAGTTCCGCACAACAGTTTTTTGATTGCATCTTCTTTCAATCCAGCAAACTATGCAAGTGCAACTCAAATGGAAAAAGAAGTGATTTTGTTAAGAGTCATTGGTGCCTGCAAATTACCTCAAGATGATGATATGATTCGTACAAAAATCGATAATTATCAAAACCAAACAGATCTATATTTGAGCGATGATGATAAAGGCTACGATCCTATAACACAAAATAGATTACAGTTTGGCGGGTTGAAATGTCGTGTATTAGGCACATTCTATATGAAGAATAGTGAACTAAGTATGGGGAGCGATATCGAGTCTTTTTCCGTTTCAATGCGTATGGGAGTATATATGCCTAAATCAGATGCTTTATCTCTGATTGTTAATTATGTTGATCCGATAAGGAAAAATCATTTTAAAGAAGAATTATCGGCTTTAGGCATCAACAATAATCTTCTTCCTTTTGAAATTGGAACTGTCAGGTATACATCAACAGATCGATTACATCGCGCAAATGAAGCTGATAAAATACCTTTTTACATTCAGCCTTCCGACTTTTTAGCTCGCAGAACTGCCGTTTTAGGTATGACTCGAACCGGCAAATCTAATATGATTAAGCAAACTATCTCTGTTGTTAAGAATATTGCGGATAGCTGTGATTTACCAATTGGTCAATTGGTTTTTGATATTAATGGTGAATATGCAAACGCAAATAAACAAGATAATGGTTCTATTTCCGATGTTTATTCTGACGGGTGCGAAAGATATCGAATGATCCCTACCGATGGTTTTTCACATTTATTGAATAATTTTTATTCTGAATTACAAGAGGGATTATCTATTCTTGGCGACTTAATTAGGGAAGCGAAAAAAGATGGATCGGCCGATATTGACACTTTTTTGGGAATGTCTTTAGAACGTCCTGATCCCATTGAAGAAAAAGGAGAATATAAACGTTGGCAAGTAAAAACTGCTCTTTATAAAACTCTTCTTAAAAAAGCAGGATATGCCTACAATGGAACTTTTTCTGTTAAATTCGAAGCAAACAAAAAAATTAGAGAAGCTGTCGATGCTGTAATAAATGAAAACGTGGAGCCTGGTTGCGAAGTTCATATTAATCCTAACGACTCCCTTTCTTTTGAAGAAGCATTTAAGTGGTTTACTGCAGCACGAACCGCAAACAAAGATGAAAAAACCAAAGCAACAGGTAAGCTAAAATCTACTAGCGGTTCGAATTGGTTTGATGAAGAATGCATAGCCATGCTAAATCTGCTTGACGGACATAACAATAACGATGCTTATATCCGTGGATTTAGAACACTCGAATGCGGTCGTCCTTACCATACCCCATATAGAACTAAAGATGTATGTGAAGAAATATATCAGCATCTTATCAAAGGTAAAATAGTTATTTTGGACTTATCGGTTGGACAAGCTCAATTAAGAGAACGTATTAGTAAAAGAATTGCAAAATATGTTTTTGATAGCTCAATGAATTGCTTTACTAGTGGGAAAAATCCCCAAAACATCGTAATTTACATTGAAGAAGCGCACAATTTAATTGGAAGAAATATGGATTTGTCAGAAACTTGGCCTCGTCTGGCAAAGGAAGGTGCAAAGTATAAAATTGCTCTCGTATATGCAACACAAGAAGTATCTTCAGTTCATCCTAATATTCTCGCTAATACAGAAAACTGGTTTATTTCTCATTTGAATAGCGAAAAAGAGATTTCTGAACTTGCAAAATTCTATGATTTTGCAGACTTTAAGCAATCATTACTTCGTTCGCAAGATGTAGGTTTCGCAAGAGTAAAAACTCTATCAAGCCCTTTTGTAGTTCCTATTCAAATAAATAAGTTTGATCCTAAAAAAATAATTACCCAGAAAGGAAAATAGAAATGTCAGATTATAACATCGATAGAACCTCTCATATTGACATCGTGCAAAACCCTGATGTAAAAACAATTTTGGATAACTGTGACTACATGAGAGAACCTACCGGGAATGAAATAAATGATATCATCAGTCATTTTGTATCCGTCCCTGATAGGGAATTTAGTTTACCTCAAAAAGTAATATCTATCGATGGCAGCAATTACGAAGCCAGTATTCGAAAAGAACTACCATTTACGAGAATAGGCTTTGTAAAAATAGGTAATTTGTTAATAAAGCGAAATGATTTCAAAAAAATATCTGATGGTAATTTTGTTAATCCGTTTGAAGTGTCTAAAATAAGTAAAAATAATTCTTCCCTCTCATTTGCACTACCAAGTACAAATATGTGTTATAAAGGTGAGAATAATGTTCGTGATAGCTTCAGAAGAACTATGGATGAAGCATTGTATAATTGTAGGTTTTCTGAATCTGATGCATCAACAAGTCTAAGAACTACTTTATTTCGTATGGCTGAATTGCGGTTAGAAGATTCGAATAATAATGGCAGTATAATTCTATTTAAATGTCCTTCGTGTGGCACCGAAAACCTCGAATTATGGGATATCCCAGAAACACAACGTTGTCCGCATTGCGGAAATGTCATTTATCCTTCAGATTGTTTGCGAATATGGGAAGACATTAGTGATTCGGGATCTAACCAATCTGCATTAACAAGATTCACAAATGCCCTTATGCATTTGTTGGTTGTTCATTATATAAGATTGCTTAAAGAAAAAAATCCTGATTCTTATTTAAATTCTTTATCAGATTTGTGTTTTATAATCAATGGTCCTTTAGCTGTATTCGGCAATCCTGCATGGTTACACTCATCTATTTTAAAATACTTATATGATATTAATAAAGAGCTGACAGATAGTGGAAGACCTCCTATCATTGTTATGGGTGTATTAAAAACGGGTGCAATATGTGATTATTATAAAATGATAGGTTCTTTTGTTGCTAAAAATTCGATATTTTCAGTTTCAGATGATTTCCGAAATAAGTATATTAATTTCGATCGGCAACCTTCGGCTACAACTTTTGGTGCTGAAACCTATTATGGTCAAGATTTTCTGCTAAAAACAGAAACCGGAAAATTGTTTGTCTTTAATGCATTGTTACCGTTTAGAGACAAACATAACAAAACTTGTTTTAAAGAGGAAAAGGCTAATTTGCTTAATTATAGTAATATAGGAACATACGCAAAACTGATTGAAGAATTTGAATGTGATCTTGATAGTGCATCGCTCGTTCCGATTGCACTTGCAAAGAAATACACAACAATCACTTTAGAGCCTGGCGGAAAAGTTCTTGATTTACTTGCCAAGAATGCAATAAACTAAAAGAGGTATAAAATGTACGATAGAATTGATATTAAAGATTTTAGATCTTTGCAAAACCAATCCATTATATTAGGTAGTAATATAACCGTTATATCAGGTAGAAATTCGACAGGTAAGTCAACAATATTAGGTATGCTTGGTAATTCAGGCGAGCTGAAAAAAGGTATTGCAACTACATACTGGGGAACCCAATTCAGATCAGAATTTTCCGAAATATTTAAAGGATCCGAAAAATTTGATTATTCAGGTTCTGATAGATTTTCAATATATCTGAGCGAAAATGGCTCCGAGCCAAGCGATTATCGTCATTTCAGAACGACTTGGCAGACAGTTAAAGACGGCAAGCGATTTCGAATTATTCCTTATCGCAATGATGATGAACAGAAAACAAACGCAAAATTCGAATTACCTATCATCTATCTTGGTTTGTCTCGTCTTTTTCCGATTGGTGAAGCAAAAGGAGAAGGAATAAAAAAGAATACAACAAAATTTAAGTCTGAGAAACATCGTGAGTGGTTTGTAGATGCCTATAAAGAAATACTATCCCTGCCTTTTGATAACATAACTGATGTTTCTAATTACACAATCAGCGAGTCTAATAAAAAACATGGAGTAGGCATAAATACCGAAAAATATGATTACCTAACAAATTCAGCGGGACAGGACAATTTAGGACAAATTTTGTTGTCTATGCTTTCATTTAGACATCTTAAAGAGTCTGGTGTTTTAGAAAAATTCCAAGGGCTTTTGTTGATTGATGAAGTCGACTCTACGCTACATCCGTCAGCACAAAATCGATTGTTAGATTTTATGATTAAAGAATCTAAAGCAATCGGTTATCAAATTGTATTTACAACACATAGTACCTCATTGTTAAAGTATATTTCACTTAAAACCGAATATAATAAAGAAGAGAGAAATTCTATTGAACTGTACTATATGACGAATGCTAATAGAACTCTTGAGGTCAAACGAAACATAAACTATTGTGAAATAGAATTTGATTTGATGGTGCAATCTATGGTTCAAAATCCGCATAAAATAAAAGTGTATTCAGAAGATGAGGAAAATAGATGGTTTATCAAATCATTATTATCCAAATATATGCCATATATTGAACTTCTAGATGTTGCTATAGGATGCAATTCGCTACTAACTCTATTCAAAGGTGATCCTGCATATTTTGGCAATATGTTATTATCATTTGATGGTGATGTAAAAGACAGCGACATTGATAAAATAATCGGAAAGCCATTAAGAGAAAAAGCGAATAATATCGTTAAACTTCCCAGAACAGTAAGACCTGAACAGATTGTTTACGATTATTTATGTCAGTTATCTCCCGACCATCCTTATCTATCACGTGTTAGTTCTATAGGTTTTACTTTGTTATACTTTGCTGAGAATGGTCCTATGTCTAGAAAATATAATAAATATGATAAAGAACGAGATAAATATAAAGCTTGGTTTAAAGATCATGTGGCATTGTTTGATTCTACAGACTTAATGAGTTTTTGGATGCATGACAATAAAACAGCTGTAGATGAATATATTCCCCGATTTATATCATCATATAATTCTATTGCAAAGAGAACATTTGCAAATCCAATAGATATTTCTGTTTGATGTTGCATATTTCTCAATTGTGAAAACACATAATGGGCACGAGAGATTAACTCCCGTGCCTATTGCTATTTTGAAAATTTTATTATGACTTCGTCGATACCATCGGTGTATTTGTTTTGAGATAAAAGTTTATTTCGGAAATTGAGTAAACATTGAATGATAAGGCGGTACTCAGAGTTGGTTAAGCGTAGATGGTATTTTTGTTTTCTCATACAAACACCACTTCTGAATTAACAACCTCAGTTGCTCGCTCACGGATATTATTCATCCTCCGCACCCACGCCATTTGGTCGGCGGATTTGAGCTGTTCGTTAACACCTTCCTTTTCAGCGTATTCTTTTACCAGCCGAGAAAAGAGAGCTTGTGCCTGTTCTTCGGTATCGGCGAGGTGGGAATGTAGCTTGCCGGAAGTGAGCAGATTGTAATACAAGACTTTGCGGTGGTGCTTTAAGTAGTTTTGCCTACGCTGTCCCCATACGCCGATAGGACGTTCATCTTCGGCGGGTAATGTTATATTTGGCAGACGGTAATCGCCTTGCATTGTGTATGTGCCTCCATACTCTTCAAACAATGATTTCATATTGTAAATCCTCCTTCATTAACCGTCACCAAAAATATCGGTGTAAAAACACTCAAACTTGATTGGTGGAGGGTTATTGATATCTAATAAGCAATCTCTCTTGCTTTTGAATACTTGCTCTACAGCAAAGAGTTTTGAGCATAGCCAGCCGTTTTCGATGAAAAGTATATTCGGGTGTCCCATAAAGGAATCAGGTTTGTAATAATTCTGGCCATTGACGCCAATCTGCAAGTCTTTCATCTTAGTTTTTACACATCTCATATACTGTTTTCCTTCATAGAAGTATACAATTGCAGCTTCAGTTTTTTCGGTCTTAATAGTGTAATCAAATCCGTAAGTGTTAATGAAAGTATGTTCTGTGGCAAGGCAATAATAAGTCGTCTCCGACAATACAACGCCTTGTTTAGCGATTACAACCTCACCGTCTTGGATTACATCGTCAATATCTTCTTTTGTACCGATATATTCCTTTGTAGCACCTGATATTATTGGAGAAACAGAATAGTCCGGCAAACTGACGATGTATAATTCCTGTTTCAATATCATCACTCCTTTAACAAATCTTCAAACGGTGCTTTTGTTTCTACAAAAGCTTCATAGGCGAAGTTTGCACCGAGGCGGAAGCCCATAATGAAACTGTCGAGATTTGATTCGCCGTTGGCAACACCCCAAGCGTTCACATAGTCGAGAAACCATTTCTTCTGTTCTTTGTGTAGGGCGTTGGTCAGTAAATCCTCGTTATTCATCAGGACTTCCATTTGCTTTTGCACCGCTTTATTTTCTTTTGTACTGCGTGCCTGCGGATCAATATTTCCGTAGTAAAATTCTTCAATAAACCGTGACATAAATAATGCACCCGCCTTTCGGTTACAGTCTACCAAAACCGAAAGGCAGGTGCGAGTGTGCGAATTTCAGAATCGCACATTATTTCTTCATCTTCCTGCTGAATTCATTCAGCGTCTGGATATGCCAAAGACTTTTACGGGTAATAGAGCGGAAGGTCAGGGAACAGAAGAAGTCCACGAGAAAAATTTTCGGTATGTAAAAGAGCTGTCCTTTGCGAAACGATTTAAGCTCCCCACGGTTGCACCAATTATTGACTGTGGTTTTAGCGTAGCCGGTCAAAGCGACAACCTCCTGCACGGTAACGACATCCTTATACTTGCTGAGCAGTTTGGCGTAATAGTCGTGCATTTGCCGGAGAACATCTTCTGGCAGTTCCTTTGAGAGCTTCGCCACATAGTGACCGCCGTACCATCCACGGGGTGCAGAATAGAGCTCGGGGTAAACGGCTCGCTCCTCAAGGTACGCCCGGACATCCTCTTTTTTGATTTTATAGCACCGGGTTTTCTTGCCTGTCCACTCGCAGGGCACCTTGCCACTTTTGAGCAAATGCAACGCCGTGGATTTGCTGATATGGCAGAGCCTATAAAACTGATCCTTGTTCATCACATCGGGCACGCTGTCCCAGTCAATCGGTAGATTCGTCATCTGATACACCTCAAAAATAGATTTCGTCGGTTTGAAGCTCTTTCTGCGGTGTATTGAATTTTGTATTGCCTTCTCTTCCTATTTCTCTCCTGTCTTCCCTGATTTCTCTCCAAAATCGGCAAAAATGCCGATTTGAACCCACTTTAAAAAAATGCAGTCGTAACAAGGCTTCAAGGGCGAAAAAGCCTTATTTTATGCGGCTTTCAGAGCAGACGAAACGACCTGAAAATAATACGAAACTACCTGATCTTGATAAGATGACTAAAAGACTCGAAATCAGGTAATCCCTAACGGGACCGAGGGTTCGAATCCCTCACTCTCCGCCAAGAATAAAGGGTATAGCGTTTGCTATACCCTTTATTTTTTTGTTGATAAGACAGCAAGGGATTCGAACAAGGACGGTCGGCTTTGCCGATGAAAACAGTCCGGTGGACTGTTTGAAAGTCCGTGGTTAAAGAGCGAAGCGATGCGAAGGAGTACGGCAGTACGCCGAAAAATCCCTCACTCTCCGCCATAAAAAACAGGGCATAGCAAAAGCTATGCCCTGTTTTTTGCATTTTCGTTGTGTGTGAACAAGCCGTAATAAAAGCGGCAGAGTATACCGTGTTTGGGTGTCGGTAAAGTGCATTTAAATTCCTTTATCGTTCTTAAAAGCAGCCGCTGTTGACAAAACGAAAAAAACAATATAGCATATTGTATACATACAATATGTTGCGGAAATAACACATATTCTGTTACTTATAAAAAGCGGGGGTTAATATGGACAAAAAGAAATCAATTAAAAATCTCGTAGTCGTTTTAATTGCAGTGGTGTTATTGGGGCTTCTTTGGGCTTTTGTCAAAAGCCAAGTAACAACAACACCGATATATATTGTTGTTGATACCTTTGCTCTGATTATACCGAGCATAATTTTGATACCCGGAATAATTTGCTATATCGCTTACTTTTTTGTCAATGACGCAAAAATAAAATCCGCGCTTAAGATAAGCTCATTATGTATAGCGGCTTTCTGCGTGGTTTTCTCCGTGTCGTTTTTTGCCGCGGTATTTGTAAATTCGGGCAGCGAAAAGACGAGCAGCTATAAAGAAGCCGCCGAGAGTAAATACAGCTTGGGTAATTTTGTCGATTTGGCTGATTACGAGGCTGAGCGTTCGGATGATGAGCTGTATTCAAACGGATTTTTAAGCGGTTATTATACTGTTGATAATTATTCTAAAAACGACGGCAGCTATAACTATTATACAGCTACCGTATATGAGTATACCGGCGGAACGGCGGCTTCGCGAAAGCTTATTAAGAAAAGGCTTGAAAAAGAACTGTTAAGGGAGACCTCGGTCGGCGGAAAAAGCATTAAATATACAGACGGAACCAATGGCGATTACCGATATAAATACTGTAATTACACAGACAAATTTGAAATGCAGTCTTCGTCATATTTCAGTATCGTAGCGGAAAGCAGCGATAAGGTAACGGTATATATATTAACGTCGAAATATAGAAATCATTTCGGCGAGCCGTTTGATGCGGAAAAAATTATCAGCTCAATTTGCAGCTGATACTTGCGGCCTTTGCGGCCAAGTGAATTGTTTTTAACCATGTAAAGCACTCTCTGCTTTTTAAATGAAAGCGGAGGGTGCTTTTTTGTGTTTAAGGGCAAATCAAACGTTTTTTTGTCATATATAAGCGGCAAAAGAAAAGCGTGAATGTTAACGCTGCGAAAAGCATTTTATTATGAGAGGCAGCTGCCATAATTGACAAAAGTTTAACGATAAATGTGTTGACATCTATAACCAAGTCATATATAATAAAAGCAAATATATTTGGTAAAGGATTGAGTTAATGGTAAAAAAACTGACGGCAGTATTGCTTACGATGTGCATGGCTGTTTCGCTGCTGCCTATGTTCGCTCAGGCGGCGTCAAAGCCTGATATTAAAGTGGGCGATTATGTCAAAATGGGAACATATAATAACGCCTCGATTCTTTGGCGCTGCGTGAGTATTGACGATAACGGTCCGCTTATGCTTGCAGACAGAATTGTTGACACTCTTGCGTATGATGCCAAGACAAACGACAACAGCAATTCGAAATCGCACAGCAGAAGCTATAAGCGCGCCGATTACGGCTCAAATTATTGGAGAGACAGCAATATGCGTTCCTGGCTCAATTCGACTGCGGCTGCAGGTAAGGTCGATTGGCTTTGCGGTAACCCGCCGAAGGATGGTTATGTCAGCGGAACAGGGGCCTATAATAATAAAGCGGGCTTTTTAAATAAATTTTCAAAGTCGGAAATAGCCGCTATGAAAACCGTTACCCAGCGTTCTCTTGTCTCTCATCCCGAATACAATAAGGGTATTGTTGAGGGTGACGCAAATTCCGATTTGTTATACTACACCGATATTTCGGAGGCTGTGGCTAATTATGATGATTCATATTTTGAAACCACGACCGAAAAGGTGTTCCTTCTCGATGTGAAACAGGCTAACGCCGTGTGGAAAAATCTTAAAGGCTATTATGTCGCATACAACAATGACGGTATGGCTTGGCCTTATTGGCTTCGCACTCCCGTTACCGACTGTAATCATGATATGCGTTATGTCAGCTCGTCGGGCGAGGTGGGCAGATATGCTCCGTGGTATTCCGATTTGGGCGTAAGACCTGCGTTTTATCTCGATACCGAGTATTTTGTCGCAACCTCCGGCAGCGGCACTCAGGGCAATCCTTATGTCGGCTCTGCTCCGAATAAGCAGGAGGCGGATTATACAATTTCAGAGCCTGCGGAAGAGGCAAATCCCGATTGGAATGTCAGCACCGAGCAAAGCATTCAGCCCACGCTCGGACCATGGTATTCGGCTGACGGGAAATACTCTAATCCTACCATTCCCGTATACACTATTCAGAAGACTCGCAGCGACACGGAAAATATGGTTGTCGTCATTTGCGGTGAGGGATATACAAAAAGTCAGCAGGGTAAATTTATCAATGATGTAAAACGACTTTGGCAAGAGGCTATGAAATACGAGCCGTATCGCAGTTATGCCGACAGATTTAACGTTTACGCCCTCTGCACAGCCTCAGAGTCTACATTTGATAACGGGGGGAGTACCTTCTTCGATGTTATAGTTGACAGCTACAATTCTCCGGTTATTTCTAACAATCTCCACGGAAGTCAATGGAAGAACCATATTTTGGAAAGATGCATCGGGCCTGAGTTTATAGAGAAAATTCACGATGCTCATATCAAAAAAACAACCGACCCGAACACGATTCCGACGAAGCCTAACGGCGAGTCGAACGAGTATGAACCGTATTACTATGTTCACGATTATATTGCGCAGTTCGCCGTGGTTGTAAATACAAAATCCGATTTCGGCGGTGCCTATAACAATCGTGAATACGGCTTCCACTATTTTATTACACCGTCAGACAGCTATCGTGCGCCTAAGACCTTTGCACACGAGCTTGGGCATGGCTTGCTCGGCCTCGGCGATGAGTACAGCAACGGATATTTAATTGGGGATAAGGAACTAAAGTCCCTGAATCTCTCCTCGGTTGAAGACCCGGCAAAGATAAAATGGTCTCAGCTTTTAGGCTTCAGAAACACCTATACCTGCCGCAATGCTTACGGCTCAAAAATGCTTGTCTCAAGTTACGAGTGTATAATGAGAGATACAAATTATCAGTTTTGCGAGGTTTGCCGCTTGCAGGGCTACAAGAGAATGTCTCAGCTTGTCAAGGATGCAGAGCTCTATGTTGCCACGCCTGAGGTTAAGGAGTACACCGGAGCCTACTCAAGTCCATCTGATTTTACGGACCTTGAAACAAGCTCGTACTATACTTATACTTCAAATCGCAGCGGCAGGCTTTTGAGCGGTAACGGTAAAAGCAGATTTAATACCGATATGAACGGTAAAAAAATCGAACTGCGCACTGTCGTTCAAAATGTTTCGGATAAGCAAGCAAGGCAGATAAGGTTCAATATGTGGATAAGGCATTCCGACGGCAGCGTTGCAACCGATTCATCGGGTAATCCGCTTCAGACTACTCAAACCTTTGACATTCCCGTTTGGAATGATAAGGCGAATTTCTGGCCGATAGGTGCTTTGGACCACATCAAAAGCGATTTTAATTCGGGTCTGAAGAGCTGCTCGCTTATTTATCAAATTCCGTCCGACGCTCAGCTTTTGAACGGTGATACCGTGGCATTTCAGGTGCTTGACGAAAACGGTAACATCTTAGCGGACGATAATACGGAAACACAGCGTTACACAACCGTTTCAATCCAATATAAATTTGAGGACGGCACAGAAATACCGAATACTGCCGGAGGAACATTTACTGTTCCGTATGGCACAAAGCTTGGTTTGACGCCGGCAAAATCACTTTACGGTTATGAATTTGTGAAGGCCGACGGCTTGAATGAGCCGATTGTTTCAGACGGTACGGTTGTTACATATTATTACAAAAACAAAGCTGCTCCGGAAGAAAAGCCCGCACTTGCAATTGACAAGGCTTCAATATCGCTCGAAAGCAGCATAACAATGAATTTCAAAGTACCTAAAAGCAGTCTTTCGTCTTACGATGATTTCTATATGACATTTAAATGTAACGGAAAAGAAGAAAAGGCTACACAATATAAGCAGAACGGGGATTACTACGTATTCTCGTACAAGGGCATAAATCCGCAGCTTATGAATGATGAGGTTACTGCGGTGTTGCACGCCAAAAAGGGAAACGAGGAATACACAAGCCCCGAAAAGGCGTTGAGCGTCAAGGAGTACGCCTATACATTGCTCGACAGATACAGCAGCGATGAATACTCAAAGCTTCGCACGCTGCTTGTGGATTTGCTGAATTACGGTGCGATGGCACAGAAATATGTAGGGTATAAGACGGATAATCTTGTTAATTCCGAGCTGACCGCTGTTCAAAAAAGCTGGGGCAGCAATGGGGCAGAGAAGTTTAAGAATATCAGCGACTTAAATTACAAAACGATAAGCAATCCTACGGCACAATGGAATACTTGCGGCTTGGTGCTCAACAATTCAATTATGCTCAGAGCCAAGTTTTCCGCTAAGGACGTTGAAAACAAGACCGTTGAAATCGCATTTAGGAACACAAAATTTACCTATGACAAAAATGATTTTGTGAATAACGGTGACGGCACATATTATGTTTATTGTAATGAGCTTTTTGCACACGAGCTGAGCGATAAGCTTTTGCTTACGGTTTATGAAAACGGCGTTCCTTGCAGCAACACAATGCTTTTCAGCGTCGAATCATACGCAAGTGTTATTCAGCAGTCAAGTGCATATAAGGGTACTGCTCTTGATGATTTAACGCAGGCTATGATGCGATACGGAAAATCCGCCGCAGCTTACAGGACTTAAAAAAAGGAGAAAAAAGAATGAAAGAAGAGTATTCTGCTCCGTCATTTGAAATAACGGAATTTTGCACGGCTGATATTATTACCATCAGTTCTGAACCGACTACAACCGACGTCTCGGGACCCATTGAACTTCCCGACATCAATATTTAAATACGGACTTTCGGACTGTATTGTTTTGTTTTGTTCGGTTATGACAAAAAAGCAGGATTGTTTTAAAACAATCCTGCTTTTTTTAATTGCGATACAGAGACGGCAAATTTTGCCGCAGTCTCCCGAAAATCACGGGAGAGATAGGTTTCCTTCATCGTCCTGCCTCCGTCCCGGCTTTCACGAAGCCCTTCTTTTTATATCCGCAGTCGCAGTACGGTCCGCCGGAAGCGAGAGTGTACTGCCGCACAAAGTCAGTCGCGCCGCCCGCTTCGCTCATGGTGTAGTCGAGATGGCACAGGGCAGGGGTGAGGTCATAAAGACCGAGCTTTTTCATCAGCACACAGATACCGCATTTGGTGAAGCGTCCCTCGTAGCCGCTGTCGTCGGGGTATTCGTAAAAATCCATATTCCACGAATAAGGGTTGCGGTCGGCGGCTTTCAGGGCGGCGGTGGCTTTCATACCGGCAATGTCCTTTTCGGTGAATTTGCTCTTTCCGCTCTTGCGGCAGAACCATTTCATCGGCTTTGTCATCATGGATTTTGCGTAGTAATCTGTCAGTCTGTCCACCTTTGGGCGCTCCGGCATGGAGAGAATAAACGCACCGAGCATTGCACAGTTGACAATGTTCATCTTGAACCGATCGGCCTTTTCAAACTCCGGCAGGTCTGCGATGATCTCCCTGTATTTCGGTTTTGCCTTTTTCGTGATCGCTTTTGCCGTATCGGTATCGTAGCCGAGCACCGCTGTCAGCTGTTTTCGGAACGACGGTGCAAACAGAGCCCACATACCGAAAGGCATTCCAAAATAGGTCAATTTTTGTCCCTCCAATCGCATATCACGCGTGTCATGCGGCGGTCAATGGCAATGCGAGCCGTTTTACACTCCCTGGGATATTTCTTCGCAGCGCTGAACGCCAGCTTGACAAACAGTGCCGAGCCGACGGGAAGCATGGTCTTGAGCATACCGTCGGGGAAAACAAAATGCGTGCCGTGCTCATATACGACCGCCTCGACTTCGCAGGAGTGCGGTTTCTCCGCAAGGCGTTTTTCCATGCGGCGGATATATTTTGCGGTGTCCCAAAGTGCGTCGTCCTCTGCGCCGACAAGAAACAGCTTGCCGCGGATATTCTCGACCTTTATGAATTCCTCCTCGGTAATCGGGTGCGCCGCTTCAGAGTCGTCAAACAGCTTGCGGGAGGCAATCATATTGCCGGTGCGTTTGGACTCCTCCGAGATTATGCGCCAATAGTCAGGGTGCTGATAGCAAAACGGCATGTATGGCAAGGGCTTTCCCTTGTAAGAAAAGAGTGATTCTCCCTCGATTGGCCATTCCTTGCAGCCATCCTTTTTGCCCTGCATGAACCCCTGCCACACAAAGTCGCTGGGGGTCATTGCAATGGTTAGAGAAATGTCGCTGAATATCGATGCTGCCGTCAGGGCGAGGGTACCTGTCGTTGAGGCTCCTGCAATGCCTATTTTTTCGTTTCCGTGTAATTTAAGCCATGCAACCGCTTTTTCGATGCATTCAAGGGGATAGTTGTGATGACCGTAGTCCTTTTTCCCGGGCGACATGGTCAATATGTTCACGCCGAGGCGAATCAGCCACTTCACCGCAGAGCGCGCCATATAATCCTCGGGGTCGTCGCCGAGCATGGCGATAACGGCGCAGTCCGAGCCGTCATTGCACGCCCAATACGCGCCGTAAAAGCCATCGCTTTCAACATCAAAGTGGATGTGTTTCATTCAAAATGCCTCTTTCAAAAGTTAACCTTCACAATCTGCATTTTCATCATTTCGTCGCCGACCTTTGCGAGAAAACGGAAAAAGCCGCTGACGGATGGGTCGCGCAGATCGTTGTAGCCCAACATATAGCCGCGGCTTGTGACCTGCAATCGGCTGTCCCACGGAGAAAGCTCGCTTTTCGCGTCCGAAACAGCAAAATATGCGCCTACGTCCTTGATTTTCGCGCTCTTGAGCCAGGTTTTGGCGATCATTTTCACTGCCGTCCGGTTCGCCGCATCAAATACCAGCACGCCGCCCGGGAAAGCGTCCGCCATTTTTTGCACCAATGCTTTGACCTGCTCGGTTAAAAAGTAGTAAAACACGCCGGAAGCGAAAAATACTGCGCCGCCGGAGGCGTCGATTTTTGAAAACCATTCGGTATTGTTCAAATCGCATGGAATATTTTCCTCGCGCTCCCCGGCGGGCAAAAGCTCGTTGCGCACGGCGATGACATCGGGAAAATCCAGATTGTAAATTTTACAGCTACCGTTGTCGCAACTTCTTCCGGTGCTGTCCAGCCCGCAGCCCAGATTGACCACCGCCGCATTGGGGTGCGTCTTCAGATAATCGCGCACCTCGAAAGCAAGGTCATTCTGCCGCATGGCCACCTCCAGTGAACCGAAACGCTGCATCAGGCCGCGGGAGTTTTTCTCCGCCTCTGAAAAATCGTAGTCGATCTCGTCAATCAGGCGAACCGCTGTTTCGTCCCGGTAAAGATTCGGGTATAGTTCTGAGCAGACCTTCCGCGCATACAGCGGAATGATCAGCGTCTCCTGTACGGTGTTTTTCTCGATTTTGTATTTCATGGGTATCACTCACTTTCTGATAAATGGCAGTTTCGGCATACAGTTACGCTCGGCGATGTGTGCCGGCATTTCGGCGAACCCCTTTGGATCGCGAATCTGATATTGTATGTGATCGTATCCCTCAAACACGGGATAATGGCCGCAGGGATAGGCGTTCATCACCGCCTGACGGTATTTGAAATGATCTTCTATGCTGCCAAACTCGAAATAGATATTTCTTTGCAATTCTTCGGGAAGTGACGGAAAGGCTTTATTCTCCAAGCTGTCCGAAATCTGCCGCCGCAAATCTGTATAAGTCAGATTTTTCCCTGCGGCTATAAAATACGGCTTTATGGAGTCGTCGTCACACCACAGAATCTTTTTCAGCGTGCCGCCCTTCGACCAATATAGACTCTTGATGGCAAAATACAGAAACGGTGTCATAATGCGGCGCGTACCTTTTCCGATTTGGGCGAACTGCCCGCCGTCAAAGAAAGCGTGCTCCACGGGCAGCTTCGTCTGCGTCAGAAACGCCATGGCAAGGTCTGCGCCGATGGAAGAAGCGACCACCATCGCCAGCCGCTCCACGCCCTGTCAATGCAGAAAGTCCTCCACCTGCCGTATTTCATCCGCCTTGCTGACATATTTCTGCCCCTCGCAGTAAACGGTGGAGGTGAGTAAGATGCAGAAATACCGATCCTGCAAATATTTCACAACCGGTTCGCTGCTTGCTCCTGTCACTCCCATTGCATGAAAGAACAGCACGGCAGGATTCCTACTGTCGCCATATGTTTGAAACAGCATTTCTATCACCTCATATTTTCATAAAAAGCATCATAATTGCCGCCAGCACTGCCGAAATGACCGCCATGCCCACCGCGCCCTTGCGGATACCGATGGCGCAAACCAGAATGAGCAGAACGCCAAGTCCTATGCCTTCCAAAATCACCTGTAAAATCATCATTTACTTCCTTATCCCAAAGCCACATCAAGCGTCATCATGACGCTGAATCCTACCGCAAAGAACACCGTGCCGAGATTCGAGTGCCGCCCCTGCGACATTTCCGGTATCAGTTCCTCTACCACCACATAGAGCATTGCACCTGCGGCAAAGCTCAGCAGATACGGCAGCGCCGGAATCACAAGCTGCGCCGCGAGAAGCGTCAGCACCGCGCCGATAGGCTCGACAACGCCGGAAAGCACGCCGCCGAGAAACGCTCGGCCCTTGCGTTCCCCCTCCGCCCGGAGCGGCATGGAGATTATAGCACCCTCGGGAAAATTCTGAATGGCGATGCCAAGGGACAGCGCCAGTGCGCTTGCCGCAGTAATCTTCGTATTTCCCGAAAGAAAGCCTGCATACACCACGCCGACTGCCATTCCCTCCGGGATATTATGTAAGGTAACAGCCATCACCATCATGGTGGTGCGCCCGAGCTTGCTTTTCGGACCCTCGGCCTGTTCACTTCCCACATGAAGATGGGGAATCAAACGGTCAAGCAGGAGCAAAAACAGCACGCCGACCCAAAATCCGATAAAGGCAGGGAGGAAGGACAGCTTCCCCATATCCTCCGACTGCTCAATGGCTGGGATCAGCAAGCTCCAGATGGACGCTGCCACCATCACACCGGCGGCAAAACCGGCAAGGGCGCGCTGCACCGGATCGCCAAGCGATTTTTTCATGAAGAACACGCAGGCCGCGCCCAGCGTTGTACCCAAGAAAGGAATCATGATTCCAAGAAAAGTTTCCATTTGTTTCACCGCCTTTGCATTGCGTTTTTATTTGTTTCTCCTGAAGCCCGCCTCATCCCGATATTCGGGATGCGACTTTACATACGGGTCCTTATCGCCGCAGATGGTATAGTCGCACCGGCAGCCGTTCACGCAGGTAGTCGCCCGTATAAGCCTTGCATGGAGCATCTCCATAGACGCAAAGTCCACATTACACAGGGCGGGCATAATATCCGTAAGACCGTGCCTGATAGCAAACTCCGCCGCCGGGCACGATGTAAATTCATAATAAATAGGCTTGTCGGTTTCATAAGGCGCAACCGACATCTCGTAATCGTGCCATTTGTCGCAGCCACTTTTCGCACGAACAAACGCCTTGTACATCAGCGTCCTCCAGAACGGCTTGTTGCAGTCCACAAATTTCAGCTTGCGGAAGGTCGGAAGAATCAGATTTTCCTCCATCTCTTCGATTTCACGGAACGAAGTAACTGCTTTGCAGACCACATAATAGCTCATGATGGCGATGCAGTCGTAGGTGCCGCCTACGCCGTTGTGAAAGTTCCGTTTGCCGCCCAAATCTGTACGCCAGTCGGAGAGAAAGTCCACATACTGCCGCTGTACCTGTTCCCATACTGTCTCCCGCTCCGCTTCCGGATAGTGCAGGGCGATTTTTGCCCGTATCTCTTTCTTGCAAGGCTTTGAATACAGCACATGGCTTTTGCGGTCGAATAGAAGCTTCTTGTCCTTCATCTGATTCCCTCCGTGTTTCAATCATTACACTACCGTTTCCGATCTCATTTTTTCAAAATGTCCACGATTTTCGCAAAGTCCTCTTTTGCCTCCTTGAAGATCGGCAGCATACAGTAGCAATGCACCATCTTCGGGCGAGCGGACACCGTATAGGGGACATTTGCCCGTTTGCAAGCGTTTTCAAAATCGGGCAAAGCACCGTAGAGCACCTCGTCGGCAGAATAGAAGAAGTGAATATCGCCTACGCCGGTAAAATCTCCCCGGGAGCCGGAGAGCATATAGTCCGGCACATTCTCACAGCCGTGCCGCATGAATTTTTCCACCGTCACCATAAAGGCATAGTCGATGGAAACATCTCTTTCATTGAGCGCCTGCATCCGTACCTTTTCCGCGTCGTTCCACGGCACTTCGCCGGGAGATACGGCGACGATATGCCTCGGCTGCGGCAGCGGTTTTTTCTGCGCGTTGTTGTGCGCCGCAATCCCCAAAGCCAGAGCACCGCCGGAGGAAAAACCGCAGGTGCTGACATTTCCACCGCCATACAAGCCGACCATTCTGCGATAACATTCGTACACCATCGCATAGGTCTCGGTAATACAATGTTCCATGCAGAGCGGGTAAAACGGAAACCACACATCACAGCCGGTCTCGCGGCAGAGCTTGCGCAGCACAGGCAGGTCGCCCTTATCTGGGCCGATCACCATGCCGCCGCCGAAGAAATAGAGAATCGCGCGCTCGGACGGCTTTTGATGCTCTCGCACGATCAGGCAGGGGAAGCCGTTTACCGCAATCGTTTCATAATATGCCTTGCGGTCGGTGGGCGTAAAAACGCCACGATGTCGGTTCTGCTTTTCAATTTCCTTTCGCAGTGCATCCTCCGGCAAGGCGAACGCCTTTTTCGCGCCGGAGAGCTTGTATACGCTGCGTAAGATAGATGCAAAGATACTCATGATTTAACCTCCTCATTTCCACGCCGTAATGCAGAGCCAGCTTTTCTTTTTGTGTATCTGCACATCGTGAAAGCCTGCCTGCTCCAGATACGTCTTCAGCTCGGCGTCCTTGTAGATGGTCATGCCGCCGATGATCTCCGTCCACTTCTTGTCCTTGTCCGTGTCGCCGTTGCTTTCGTTGCAGATGAGTAATGTCCCGCCGGGCTTCAGCACCCGATAAACCTCTCGGAAGCACTGCGGCAGATCGGGCCAGAAATAGACGGTTTCAAAGGCCGTGACCGCATCAAACCGGTCATCTGCGAAGATCATATCCGCCACGCTGCCTTGCAGAACGGCGCAGCGGCCCTCCGCGATGGCGGCGTCGTTGACCTTTTTCGACTTCTCCACGCTGACGGACGAATAGTCAATGCCCTTGACAATACCCTCCGGGCATTTTTTCAGAAGTCTCTTGATGTTCGCCCCTCCGCCGCAGCCGCAGTCCAGCACCTTGGCGTCCGGCGCAGCATTCAGAAATTGAAGCCCCCACCGTGCCACAGGACTGTGCCCCAGGTTCATCATGGCAACCATAATTTTCCCGCCAAGCCCCACAGGCTTTCTGGTGTTCTCAAAAAATGACATCTTATCACACCTCCGATTTCACACATTCCGCATAGGTCAGCGGGAAGGACGCCTTCAGAACAGCGCTTTTCCGCACCGCCCAGCCGTTTTGCCGTAGGAAGCGCAGGTATTCCTCGCTCGTCCACTTGCTGCGGAGAGGGAAGCCTGCCATCTTCATAAAAAATGCTCTGACCTTGCCGGTAAACGAGTTTCCAGCGTGGGTAAATGTCGGCGCAATCAACACGCCGTCATCCTTCAGAACCCGCTTGATTTCTTGCAGGGCTTTCTCCGGCTGTGGCACGATATGCAGCGCGTTGGACACGATCACCACATTGAAAGACTTGTCCGCATATGGCAGGCGGAACATATCCTGAACGGAGAAGTGCAGCTTGGCAGAGCGTTTATCCCACTTTGCCTCGGCGATCATCTCCGCAGAGGCGTCCGTCGCCTCGATGTGTGCCGCCGCGTTTACAATGTTTTTTGCAATCAGTCCGGTGCCCGTTGCGAGTTCAAGCACCGTCTTGGCTTTCACGACCGGTCGAATCAGCTTATACATCTCGTCATACGCCGCCCGATCCTTTCGCATAAAGCGGTCGTAAATACGGGCATTTTTGTCCCAGAAATTCTTGTGTTCTCGCATTGCTGTCATTCCTTTTCCCGTCAGATTTGTCTAACGGATATGTATGTGTTATGCGGTTAGCCACGGCTAACTCGCACGTCTTTTAAAAGCTGCTCTGAGGCAGCCGCTTATTTACTGAATGCTGATTTTAATTTGTGTGTTGAGAATCAAAATTCGAAATACCATATATATCGTAACATAAAATATACGGCTTTTCAATAGGCAACCGAAATTAACCCGAATTGTTAATCCATTTGGTTGATACCGAGAGAATATGTGCTACAATAATCTTGTTGTAAGACAATGTGCACGGCAACAGATTTTAAGGAGGTATTAAATGGACATAAATCTCGGTGAAAATCTCAAAACCTTGAGAATACGAAGTAGGCGCACGCTTGAAGACGTTGCGGAGATAATTGATGTTTCGAGGCAGTCTGTTTCAAAGTGGGAATCGGGCGAGAGCTATCCCGATATAGAAAAATGCGTGCGTTTGTCAAAGCTCTATAACGTGTCGCTTGACGCCTTAATTAACAAGCCGCTTGAGGAATTGATAAATGAGGACGGAAAAAGGGACAGATACGTTTTCGGACTGACGGTTCTCGGCAAAAACGGAACAATCAGATTGCCGCAAAAGGCGATAGAAATATTTGAAATAACCGAAAAGGACGCGCTTTTGGTTGTCGGCGACAAAACGCAGGGAATCGCGATTGTGAAATGCGGCGGAACAAATGACTTTATAGATGAAAACAGCGGAAAGGAGATAAGATAATGAAATTTGTCCGAGTTGAATATGACAACAATAGAGTTGCCGGCGCAGAACTTACCTCTCACAGAGAGGTGATTGAAGAATACTCTTCTAAAGGGTATAAGTATCTCGGCTTTGTACCCGTAAAGCTCGGTCCGAGCGGCAAAATGCTTGCTCTTGACCTTGTATTTGATAATAAATAATGCAGCGTGTGCAATAATGCTGTGATAACAATGAAAAACGGTCCGCACGGCCTTGAGCCTTGCGAACCGTTTTTTTTGAAGCCTTGGGCTTTTATAAAAGCTCAATACAGCCGGTCTTGTTTGAATTTACCGTGTTTTCGATTACGGAATTCTTGTCGATGAGAGCAATATAGCCGCTCTTATTATACATTTCGGCAAATTCTTTGTTTTTCTCTATTTCTGCCAAAATCCCGTTAAGCGCCGAAACGGCAATGCTTTCATGTATGCAAAGTCCAACCTCGTAGCAGCTGCACGTCATATTGCGAGCTTTAACGTTGTCAAATGTGAATTCGACCTCGTTCATTCCGTGGCTTTTGCCGTTGCCCATATTTACAACGGCGGAAACCGCGCTTTTATCTATGCAAAAATACGGTATTACATTGCTGAGGCTGAGCGGCAGCTTGTCACAAGTAAATTCCGAATCTGAAAGCTCGGCTTCGGTTCCTTTTCCGTAAGAGCATGCAACGTCATCTTCGATGTCGGGACGGACAAACCACGGTAATATTTTTTCTTTCGGTATTACGTCTTCGTCAAAGGCTGCAAAGAAGTCGCCGAGCAAATAGAGCTTGCCGCGAATCTCCGTGTCAACGCGATATATTACGCGCTTGTATTCGGAAAGCTTGATTTTAAAGCAATAGCTGACCTCCGTGATAAAACCCAAAAGTCCCTCGAGCTTGCCGTCAACGTAAACTCCGTCGCCTTTTTTCAAGTCGAATTTGTCGTTATAATATGAGCAGGCGAAGCCTCTCGCCGGAAAGTAAACTCTTACCACGGATTCTTTAGCTTCCGTTTTTTCGGTTTTGAATTGCGTCGTTTCGTTTTTCTGCTCTTTGGATTGCTCGTTTTCTGCCCAAAAGCCTATTTTACGCATCGTCAAAACTCCTTTCTTATCTCTATAATAATTCGTCCGATGTCCAATTAAGCGGACGTTTGCTTATACATTGTTTTTTGTGCCGAATTGTGATACCATACTGTCGGCAGTATGTGACGGCGATTATGCGTAAAATTGTCTGCCTCGCGGCAGCGTTAAAAATATGATTCGTAATATCGACGTTTAAAGCTTCTGTTATTCATATTATTAAAAGGGGTGACAATATGATATGTGCCGCCTGTCCGCGTGCCTGCCATACAGACAGGGAGTATGACAAGCCCTCGCACGGCTTTTGCAAAATGCCGTATAATGCCGTTATAGCGAGAGCGGCGCTTCATATGTGGGAGGAACCTGTTATAAGCGGCGAAAACGGTTCCGGAGCAATATTTTTTTCCGGATGCTCACTCAGATGCGTTTTCTGTCAAAATTACGACATAAGCCACGATGGCTTCGGCAAAAGTATATCCGAGGAGCGCTTTATTGATATTATGAAAGAGCTTGTGTCGAAGGGCGCGCATAATATAAATCTCGTAAATCCCACTCATTTTGTGCCGTTCATCCGCGGTGCGCTTGAAAAGTATAAGCCGCCCGTGCCCGTGGTTTACAATACCGGCGGCTATGACAGGGTAGAGAGTATAAAATCACTTGACGGCCTCGTGGACATTTATTTGCCGGACTTAAAATATTATGACGCGGATGTTTCAGCGAAGTATTCTGCGGCTCCCGACTATTTTGAAAAGGCCTCCGAAGCCGTACTCGAGATGAGACGTCAGACCGAAACCGATATGTTTAAAGACGGTTTGATGCAGAGGGGACTTATAATCCGCCATCTCGTATTGCCCGGCAATACGGCTCAGTCCGTAAAAATACTTAAATGGATAAGCGAAAAGCTGCCGTGCGATACCTTTGTCAGCATAATGAGCCAATATACACCGTGCGGCGAGGCATTTAAGTATAAGGATTTGAGGAGAAAAATTGTATCCGCCGAATACGACAAGGTCATAAACACATTTTTTGACTTGGGACTGAAAAACGGGTTTATGCAGGAAAAAACCGCGGCAAAAACGGTTTTCATACCGAAATTTGACTTAACCGGGGTTTGATTTTTTTTGAAAATGTGCTAAAATCAATTAAATACAGCGGAATGCTTGAAAATCGGGCGAAAATCTCACCCGGATGTGAGGGCTCCGGGATAGGAGCGTAAAAATGGCAAAGAAAAACGGGTTTATTAAGGAATTTAAAGAATTCATCTCTCGCGGAAGCGTTATAGACCTTGCCGTAGGCGTTATTATAGGCGGCGCGTTTCAAAAGATAGTAAATTCGCTTGTAAATGACATCATTATGCCGGTGATAAGTCTTGTAACAGGCGGTATAGATTTCAACAATTGGTTCTTGCCTCTCGGCAAGGGCGATTTTGCCACGGCGGCGGACGCAAAAGCCGCAGGTGTAGCCACCTTGAATTACGGCACCTTTATAGGCACCGCGCTTGATTTCCTTATTATGGCATTTATAATATTCCTGTTTATCAAGGGAATAAATGTGCTGAGGGAGAAAACTTCAAAGCCGCACGAAGAGGAAAAATCGACGCCTACAACCAAAATATGCCCTTATTGCAAGAGTGAAATTGATATAGATGCAACGAGATGCCCCAACTGCACCTCGGTGCTTGAAAGTGAGGAACAGCTGAAATGAAAATAGGATTTTTCGGTGCGGGAAATATGGCTTCCGCTATTGTCGGCGGAGCGGTCTCGTCGGGTAATTTCAAGGCGGAGGATATATCGGTATACGATATAGACAACACTAAGGCCCGTCTTTTGAGCGATGAATTTTCAGTGTGCGTCAGCGAAACTCCCGACAGTCTCATAGATTTTGCGGACGCGGTGGTTTTGGCTGTAAAGCCGAACATTTTTCCGACGCTCCTTCCGTCAATATCCAAAAAGCTACGTGAAAACAACAGCTTGGTTGTGTCTATAGCGGCAGGAAAAACGACGGAATTTATAGAGAAGCTCCTTGGGTTTAAAGCACCCGTAATCAGGATTATGCCGAATATCAACGCAACCGTGCTTGAGGCCATGAGCGCATATTGCTGCAGCGAATCGGTAACCGACGACCAAAAGGAATTTGTGAATAAGCTTTGCTCCTCCTTCGGCAAGGTTATGCCTCTTTCCGAAAGCTATTTTCCGCTGTTTTGCTCGATTGCCGGGTGTGCGCCGGCATATGCCTATATGTTTATAGATTCGCTTGCGAGATCTGCTGTCAAAAACGGTATGAATAAATCTGTGGCGCTTGAGATAGCGGCTCAGACCGTGCTCGGCAGCGCGAAAAAAATACTTGAGAGCGATGAGCATCCGTGGGAACTTATAGATAAGGTATGTTCTCCGGGCGGAACCACAATTGAGGGAATCGTATCACTTCAAAAGGACGGCTTTGAAAGCGCGGTTTGCAATGCCGTAGACGCAGCGCTTCAAAAGGATAAAAAAGTTTGATGCATATTAAGCTTTTCATAACCAAATGTATATTTTTCGGACGACCGCTCGGCGGTCGTCCTTTTTTATGTTATGGCACTTTTGTGCTTCGGGCGGTGCCTGCGTTGCGTTTTCACATAAAAATAAGCCGCGCGTATTAACAATTTATTTACAAATAAATTCCTGTTTTGGTATTGACAAAGCGTTGTTTTGGGGATAATATATGTATAGTTTAGCACTCAGAGATAAAGAGTGCTAATAGTGCTAAAAAGAAAGAAGGCGAGCGATATGGAAATGACAGAGCGAAAGAAAAAGATTCTTGCCGCCGTTGTAGAGAGATATATATTGTCCGGTGAACCTGTCGGCTCAAAGGCTCTTGTGGATTTGCCCGGGCTTTCCGTTTCGTCCGCTACCGTTCGCAACGATATGGCCGACCTTGTCACGGCAGGTTATCTTGAGCAGCCTCACACTTCGGCAGGCAGAATTCCGTCAAGTGAGGGCTATCGCTATTATGTCGATAACCTTATGGGCAGATATGAGCTTTCCGATAAAGAAAAACGCATTATTGACTCAAAGCTTGAGGGCGTTCCGTCCGAGACAAAGAGCGTACTCAGAAAAGCCGGACTTGTTTTATCGGAGCTTACAGGCTGCGCTGCCGTTTCCACAACGCCTGCCGACAGTCAGGCGGTTATACGCCGCGTCGAGCTTGTCCCCATAGGCACAAAAACCGCGATGGTCGTTATGCTGACTTCGTCGGGAATACTCAAAAGCCGTGTGTGCAGAACAAACTCGGAGATAACCCTTGATATAGTCGAGACGTTTTATAATATAACAAAACAACATTTTATCGGTAAGCCGGCGGCGAGTCTCAGCATCGCGAAAATCCAAACGGTGGCACTGTCGCTCGGTGATAAATCGTTTGCGATGACTCCGCTTCTTGTAACACTTGCAGATTTGGCAGCTTTGACGGAGCATACCGAACTATTGCTTGAAGGTCAGTCAAATCTTCTGAACTATCGCGAGTTTGAGTCAAACGCATACGAGCTTATGGAGTTTCTTCGCCGCTCGGAGCCTTTGTCGCAGGTGTTCAAAAAGTACACCGAGAAGAAGGGGACTGAGGATACACCGAATGTTTTAATAGGCCGCGAAAACCTGTTTCGCGAGCTTCAGAATTCAAGTATGATATTCGGTGAATATAAGGTCGGCGGCAGAGACAGCGGTACTATCGGAATTATAGGCCCCACGAGGCTTGATTACAGTCGCCTTATTCCGAGCCTTAAGTATTTAACCGATATTGTCAGCAGAATACTCTCGCACAATATTGACGATTAGCTTTTAATTCGGTAACGAATTTAACATAACCTGTTCATAATGAAAGGGCTGAAAACAATGGCAAAGAAAAAAGAAACAGAGCCTAAAGGCACTGATAAAAAGAACGAAAAAATCAACGGCGAAAAGACCGATAACGTAGAAATCGAGGTCGAAAAAGAGGTGTCCGAGGCCGAGAGTTTAGCTTCTCAGCTTAAAGACGTTAACGACAGGCTTTTACGTACACTTGCCGAGTATGATAATTTCCGTAAGCGCTCTCAAAAAGAAAAAGAGGCGGCGTACAGCGATTCAAAGGCACTTGTTTTGGCGGAGCTTTTACCCGTAATGGATAATTTTGAACGCGCCGCGGAAAACAAAAACGCATCGCCCGAGGATTATATGAAGGGGATTGATATGATTTACAATCAGTTCTCCGAGGTGTTTAAAAAGCTCGGCGTTGAGTCATTCGGCGAAAAGGGCGATTCCTTTGACCCAAATCTCCACAATGCGGTTATGCACGAGGACGACGAAAACGAAAAGGAAAACGTCATTACCGACGTATTTTCAAAAGGCTATAAGCTTGGCGACAAAATATTGCGTCCCGCAATGGTTAAGGTTGCCAATTAAATAATAAATAATGTTTTGGAGGAATAAATTATGGCTAAGGTAATAGGTATTGACTTAGGTACTACAAATTCATGCGTAGCGGTTATCGAGGGCGGCGAGCCTGTTGTTATCGCAAACGCCGAGGGTGCAAGAACCACTCCGTCGGTTGTCGCATTCTCAAAGACCGGCGAGAGAATGGTCGGCCAGGTTGCAAAGCGTCAGGCAATCACAAATCCCGAGAGAACCGTTTCTTCGATAAAGAGACATATGGGCTCGGATTATAAGGTTACCATAGACGATAAAAGCTACACTCCGCAGGAAATTTCCGCAATGATTCTTCAGAAGCTCAAGGGCGACGCAGAGAGCTATCTCGGCGGCAAGGTTACGGAGGCTGTCATTACGGTTCCCGCATATTTCACCGATTCACAGCGCCAGGCTACTAAGGACGCAGGCAAAATCGCAGGCCTTGATGTTAAGAGAATAATCAACGAGCCGACAGCCGCAGCTTTGGCTTACGGCATTGATAAGGAATCCGACCAGAAGGTAATGGTATATGACCTCGGCGGCGGTACATTCGATGTATCAATCATTGAGATGGGCGACGGCGTTCAGGAGGTTCTTGCTACGGCTGGTAATAACCACCTCGGCGGCGACGATTTCGACCAGAGAATTATCGACTGGCTTGCAGATGAGTTCAAAAAGGAGCAGGGCGTAGACCTCCGCAATGATAAGATGGCTATGCAGAGACTTAAAGAGGCTGCCGAAAAAGCCAAGATTGAGCTTTCCGGCGTTACCACCTCTCAGATAAGCCTTCCCTTCATCACAGCCGATGCCACAGGCCCCAAGCATCTTGAAACCACTCTTACAAGAGCTAAGTTCAACGAGATGACCGCAGACCTTGTAGAAGCTACAATGGGTCCCGTTCGTCAGGCTCTTTCGGACTCGGGTCTTAAAGCGTCCGACCTCAATAAGATACTTCTTGTCGGCGGTTCTTCAAGAATTCCGGCAGTTCAGGAAGCTATAAAGAATTTCACGGGAGTAGAGCCGTTTAAGGGCATCAACCCCGATGAATGCGTTGCAGTCGGCGCGGCTATTCAGGGCGGCGTTTTAGGCGGCGACGTTGAGGGTATACTTCTTCTTGATGTAACTCCGCTTTCACTCGGTATCGAGACTATGGGCGGTGTTTCCACCAAGATTATCGAGAGAAATACCACAATCCCCACAAAGAAGAGTCAGATTTTCTCGACTGCTGCCGACAATCAGACCTCTGTTGAGGTTCACGTACTTCAGGGTGAAAGAGAATTTGCTAAGGATAACAAGACCCTCGGCGTATTCCATCTCGACGGCATTATGCCCGCTCCCCGCGGCGTACCTCAGATCGAGGTTACATTTGATATCGACGCAAACGGTATAGTTCACGTTTCGGCTAAGGACCTCGGCACTCAGAAGGAACAGTCCATTTCCATAACCTCCTCTACCAATATGTCCAAGGACGATATTGATAAGGCGGTTAAAGAAGCTGCTCAGTTTGAGGAGCAGGATAAGAAGCGCAAAGAGGAGATCGATGTACGCAACGAAGCCGATCAGATGGTTTATCAGTGCGACAAGATTCTTTCCGAAAACGGTGATAAGATAAACGAATCCGACAAAAAGGACGTTGAAGATAAGCTCAACGCTCTTAAAGAGGCCTTGAAGGGCGACAACGCCGATGACATCAAGGCTAAGAAAGAAGAGCTTACTCAGAGCTTCTACAAGATTTCGGAGGAAATCTACAAGCAGGCTGCTGCGGCTCAGCAGGCAGCAGGCGGTGCTCAGCAGAACCCGGGTGCCGGCGCACAGGGCAAAGCTCCCGGTCAGGACGGCTATTACGAAACAAATTACACCGACGTTGAGGACGATCCCAACAAGAAATAATCACTTTTATCCGCTTTCTCTCCTGCCCTTTTTTGGGGAGAAGGCGGTAATGTGTTATTTCAAATATACTATAAACAGCGGCGCCGACGGCGCCACGGAGTGATTGTTATATGGCAGAAAAAAGAGATTATTACGAAGTCCTCGGCGTAAGTAAAAACGCCACCGAAGATGAGATAAAAAAAGCATATCGCCAAACTGCTAAAAAATATCATCCCGACTTAAACCCCGGCAACAAAGAGGCCGAGGAAAAGTTCAAGGAGGCTAACGAGGCATACGAGGTTCTCTCCGACCCTCAGAAAAAAGCGCGTTATGACCAGTTCGGCCATGCAGGCGTAGACCCGAATTACGGGGCAGGAGCGCAGGGAGGAGCATACGGCGGAGCAGGCTTTGATTTTGACCTCGGCGATATATTCAGCAATATTTTCGGCGGAGGGTTCGGCGGCGGCTTCGGCGGAGGCAATTCAAACCCCAACGCACCTCAGCGCGGTACCGATACTCAGGCTACTGTTACCGTATCGTTTGAAGAGGCGGCAAAGGGCTGTAAGCGTGATGTCACATACAGCAGAATAGAGGTCTGCGACGAATGTCACGGCAGCGGTGCCGCTCCCGGTACTTCTCCCAAAACGTGCCCGGATTGTCACGGCAAAGGTCAGATTACATCCTCGCAGAGAACTCCGTTCGGTATGTTTCAGACTCAAAAAGCCTGTCCGAAGTGTAACGGAAAAGGTACGATTATTGACTCGCCCTGCAAAAAATGTCACGGCGCGGGAAGAATTCGTAAGACCGCAACGCTCACCGTTGATATTCCGGCGGGTATTGACGACCGTCAGATTATAAATGCGCGCGGTCAGGGCAACAAGGGCGCAAACGGCGGCCCGGCAGGCGATCTTCGTATCGCGGTAAACGTACGTCCTCACCCGATATTCGAGCGTGACGGCTACAATGTTTGGGTTGAGATGCATATAAGCTTCCCTGCAGCAGCTCTCGGCTGCGAGCTTCAGGTTCCGACTCTTGACGGCAAGGTTAAATACAACGTACCCGCAGGCACTCAGAGCGGAACGGTATTTAAGCTTAAAAACCGCGGTATCCAGAGCCTTAACGGCAGAGGTCACGGCGACGAGCTTGTCAGAGTTATCGTTGATGTTCCGCGAGAGTTGACTTCGGAGCAAAAAGAGCTTATGAAACAGCTTGACGCTTCTTTCGGAAATCCCGCAAATTACGGTAAGGAAGAAGAGAAAAAGGGCTTCTTCGGCAAAAGAAAAAAATAACTTTAAAACATAGCGTGTTTATGTTAAAATAAAGGATAGTGTTAAAACTATCCTTTATTTTTTTCAGAGAGGAATTTGTTTATGGAAACCTTAAAAATCAAAAAACTCGACCCCGACGCCAAGGTCCCCGAAAGAGCAACCTCCGGCAGTGCCGGTCTTGATTTGTGCGCTCTTTTAAAAGAACCGCTTACTCTTTCGTGCGGAGATACTGCGGTGATTCCGACGGGTCTTGCCATTGAAATACCGTCAAGCGAATATGCGGCGTTTATTTTTGCGCGCAGCGGTCTTTCGGTAAAACACGGAATAGGACTCCTCAATTCCGTAGGCGTTATAGACAGCGATTACCGCGGTGAGCTCAAGGTAGGCGTTATAAATCAAAAACGCGAGAGCTACACAATTATGCCGGGCGAGAGAATAGCTCAGCTTGTAATAATGCCGGTATCGTGTATGCCCGTTTGCGAGGTTTCGGAGCTTTCCGATACAGACCGCGGCGAGGGCGGCTTCGGCTCCACCGGCAAAAAATAATAAAAGGACTTTAAAATGAATTGGACTGAAATTTCACTTGAGATAAACGCCGATGACATTGATAAGGCGGCGGCAATTGCCAATATGACAGTTCCCTACGGAATATACATCGAGGATTACAGAAATCTCGAAGAGGAAACCTGGGAGATTGCAAATATCGACCTCATTGATGAAGAGCTGCTGAAAAAAGACCGTACAAAGGGCTTTATCCACATATATATTCCCGAAGACGAAAATCCGAGCGAGGCGGTTTCGTATCTCAGCGAGAGGCTGAAAGCGGAAAATATACCAAATAAAATAGACCTCTCCGTTTGCAAAAACGAGGATTGGGAAAATAATTGGAAAGAGTATTTCAAGCCGCTCAAAATAGGCGATAAGCTTCTTATAAGACCGCTGTGGATTGATGATTACGATAATTCCGACAATCGTGCCGTGCTCTCCATAGAGCCGGGGCTTGCATTCGGCACGGGCGGACATAATACCACCAAGCTATGCCTTGAGGCTCTTGAAAAATATGTGAAAAAAGGCTCATCCGTTCTTGATACCGGGTGCGGAAGCGGTATATTGTCCATTGCGTCGCTTCTTTTCGGAGCGGAAAAAGCGGTCGGTGTTGATATAGATGAGCTGGCTGTTAAAACCGCTCGTGAAAACGGCAGGGTAAACGGCTTTACCGAGCCCGAATTTACGGTTATATGCGGCAATCTTGCAGATAAGGTAACGGGTAAATTTGACGTTGTCGCGGCAAATATCGTGGCGGATGTCGTTATGATGTTTTCATCACAGGTGGGTGCATTTATGAAGGACGACGCCGTTTTTATTACTTCCGGCATTATAGCACCGCGCGCGGACGAAGTAAAAGCAAAGCTCTGTGAAAACGGGTTTAACATAATCGAAACACGCCGTGACGGCGATTGGTATTGTTTTGTATGTAACAGACGCTGCGGTGAATAAATCCATGTAAAATCAAACGGCGGTTTTTCCGCCGTTTTGCGTGTTTCAAGGAGAAAATACCTTTGCCTTGCGGCAAATGACAACAAAAAACCGAAAAGGAAAATTGTGCTGTTGCTAAATATCACAAATTGTGATAATATTTATAAGTTGTTTTGCGGCTTGCGGCTTTAAACTGTATTTGGGGTAGCTTATTAAAAATCCACCGTTATGTACGGAAAAGGAATTGCTTATGTCACAAGGGAGCAAAAAGAAGAAGGGGATAGCACTTGCATTAGTACTGCTGCTCGTGATGTCGGCTCTTGCTGTCGTTGTTTTCGGCAAAGGCTATATACGTCATAAGAGCCGTGGCGTATCGTCACACGTTATCACGGCGTCATCGGCGGAGCAGATAGCGGAGCGAATTATATCGGAAACATCTCTCGCCGGCATTGTGAAGCTTCAAAATGAGCAAGTCGGCAATTACTACGGCGTGCCTGTCGCAATTATCGAGAATTCCGCGGTATACAAAAGCTCATCGGCGCTGTCGGCTGACGAAGTCGCGGTGTTCAGGGTGAGTAGCGAGGTCGAAAAAAAGATTGCGGCGTCGGCTGTTGACGGCAGACTTTCGGATTGTCGCAGCTCTTATTCCACACTCAGCTCCGACGAAAACAGAAAAATAGATAATTGTCTTGTCGAGGTAAGCGGTGACTATGTTATTATGGTTATTTGCGGCGACCCCGGTAAGGCGTCCGAAGCAATATCGGAATTTTATAAATAAAGGATGTAAATTCATAATGAAACTTGGTATCGTAGGTTTGCCGAACGTAGGCAAGAGTACGCTTTTTAATGCTATAACCAATGCAGGCGCCGAGGTTGCAAACTATGCGTTCTGCACTATTGAGCCGAATGTAGGCGTTGTGGCTGTGCCCGATTACAGACTTGACGAGCTTGCCAAAATGTATTCGCCTAAAAAAATAACTCCCGCGGTAATCGAATTTGTCGATATAGCGGGTCTTGTAAAAGGTGCCTCCAAGGGTGAGGGTCTCGGTAATAAGTTTCTGTCGCATATCCGCGAGGTTGACGCTGTTATACACGTTGTACGTTGCTTTGATAACGACGACATAATGCACGTCAGCGGCTCGGTTGACCCGAAAAGAGACATTGAAACCATAAATCTTGAGCTCATTCTCTCCGACCTTGAGATACTTGACCGCCGCATAGACCGTACCGCAAAGGCGGCTAAGGGCGATAAGAGCCTTCTTACGGAACTCGAGTTTTTAAAACGTCTTAAAACGGAGCTCGAAAACGGCGTCAGTGCCCGTGCCGTGGAGGCGGACGACGATGAAAAGGCCATATTGGCGGATATAGGTTTGCTTTCCGCAAAGCCCGTAATTTACGCCTGCAATATGAGCGAAGATGATTTTGCCTCGAATATTGAAAATAACGAGAGATATAAAGCCGTCTGTGAAATAGCAAAGGCAGAGGGTGCCGAAGTGCTTCCGATATGTGCCGAGCTTGAAGCGGAAATTTCATCTCTCTCAAAAGAGGAAAAGGAAATGTTCCTGTCGGACGCCGGCATTGAGAGCGGCGGACTCGATATGCTTATACAGCGTTCATACAGCTTGCTCGGACTCATATCTTACCTCACCGCAGGCGAACCCGAGGTCAGAGCGTGGACAATAAAGAAAGGTACCAAGGCTCCCCAGGCAGCAGGTAAAATACACTCCGATTTTGAGCGCGGCTTTATTCGTGCCGAAGTTATCTCTTTTGACGAGCTTATGGCTTGCGGTTCGATGCAGGCTGCAAAGGAAAAGGGCAAAATACGCTCCGAGGGCAAGGACTATGTTATGCAGGACGGAGATATAGTTCTTTTCAGATTTAACGTCTGAGACATAAAAATGCTTCGTGCGGTCGAGATGCTTCGTCCGCACGAAGAAGTTGTGTTTTATTTAATATGCGCCTGTAGCTCATTTGGATAGAGCGTCAGACTCCGACTCTGAAGGCGGCTGGTTCGAATCCAGTCAGGCGCGCCAGAAAAGGACAGATTTCTAACGAAATCTGTCCTTTTCAACTAAATCCACCCTTGCGGGTGGGTGAAACATTGCTTCGCAATATGAAATACGCTTTCAGCGTATGAAATCGCTGCGGCGATGGGTGGATTTAATTTCATTTTCTGCGTAGCCGAAAATTTCATCAAAACCGTAGGTTTTGATTCCATCGTGAGCAACGCGAACGATTTCATTAAAAATTCCGAGAGTTCAACTCTATCCACAAAAAACATAAAAACATCTTTTCTGTACCCCACAGACAAAAACGACAAATCTCTTTTGGGATTTGTCGTTTTTACTTTTGTGAGTTTATGCGACATCCGCCGAGAGTAATAATCGAGGCGCAAGCAAAAGACCGCAGAGAGCGTATTTGCTTTCTGCGGTCTTTTTGATTTTTAAGAACAGATTATTCCTTTGACATATACTTTATGTAACGCTTAAAGAATTTGAGCGCGCCCTCCATACAGTCCACGGGGATTCTCTCATTTGTGGCATGGGTCAAAAGGAGATATTTTGTATCGACCTCAAACGGGGCGAAACGATAAATGCAATCACAAATATTCTCATAGTGATATGAGTCTGTGCCGCCCATAACAAGGTACGGTGCAACTATATAGTTATTGTCGGTGCGCATACAAAGCTCTTCAAGGATTTTGAAGGAGCGGCTGTCCGTAGGAGAGACCTTTGACGCCTCTTTGCCCTTGAGCAATTCGATTTCTATATCCTTTTTCTTTACAACCTTTTTGATGTGCTCTTTTACGTCCGCAAGAGTGGTTCCCGGCATCATACGGAAGTTTACCGTTATACTGCTCTTCTGCGGAAGAACGTTGGCGGCAGGGCTGCCCTCTGCCATTGAAACACCCGTTGTGGTTCTTATAAGCGAAGCCGCAGGCGGGAATTTTTTCATAACAAGGGTAACTATGGGCTTTAAGAGCCAGAGATTGCACGTAGCTATTCTTGCAGGATACGATACACGCTTGCCGATTTTTGTAAAGAGCGCGTACACAAAGTGAGGCATTTTGGCCTTGAACTGATGCCCCTCAAGGTCGCGTGTAACCTTGGCTATCTCGCCTATTCCCGAATGCACCGGAGGCTGTGACGAATGGCCGCCCTTTGAGCGAACGGTGATTTTATAATCGGCATATCCCTTTTCGGCAATGCCTATGCCGGCAAGCTTTGTCTTGAGGATTTTCGGCACATCCACATTGAGTACGGCACCGCCCTCGTCGATAACGCTGTCAAGCTTTACTCCGCGTTCTTCGAGAACTGCGGCAATTGAGCCCGCACCGGAATTTTCGGAGGCTACTATTTCCTCATTGTGGCCGAAGCAGAGATAAACCGTTCTTTCGGGCTTAAAGCCCTCGCCGAGAAGCGTCTCTACGGTCTGAATAACCGCGATAAGATGGTTTTTCATATCGAGCGCGCCGCGTCCCCATATAAATTCGCCGTCATCAAATCCGTCAAACGCCGGATGCTCCCAGTCATTTTCTGTGCCGGCAGCTATCGGAACAACATCCTGATGGGCAAGAAGCGCGATAGGCTCAAGGTCGGGGCGCGTTCCCTCCCATGTGAACAAAAGGCTTGCATCGCTGATTTCCTCGTGCTTCAGATTCTTGTAAACAAGCGGGAAGCGCTCCTCAAGAAATTTATGAAATTTTTCAAACTCGTTCCAATCAACATCCTTCGGGTCAGGCTGAGATACGGTTTTAAACTTAATCGCATCGCTCAAATTTCGACGATACTCATTAAGCTGCACCTTTTCGTCCTCAAGCGGCTCATAGGTTTTTTTCTTCGGCACCCAAAATATCGCGCGAATAAGCGTTATAACAGTTATAACTGCGAGAAAGATGAGTATTCCAATAAAGACCTTCATTGTAAGCCTCCTTACTTATTTATAAGCTTATTTAAGCTCTCATCGAGCAATTTCATCTTTTCGGTATATTCACAGAGAGCCTTTCTCTGCGCTTCTACAACCTTTTCGGGAGCCTTAGAGACGAAATTCGGATTGTTGAGCTTGCCGTTTACAAAGTCAATATCCTTTTGGAGCTTCTCCTTCTCCTTATTGAGTCTCTCCCTTTCGGCCTCAAAGTCAACAAGCTCATCCATCGGGATATAAATTCTTGCGCTCTCGGTGATTATAGAAACAGCCTTATCCATACCGTCGAATTTTTCACCGACGGACACGTCGCTTGCCGACGAAAGGCGCTTAAAGAACTCCGTTCCCTTTTTAAAGGTATCGCCGTTCAATGTCTCAATAAATACCTGTGCCTTTTTAGACGGAGCAACGTTCATCTCGGCACGGCGGTTACGTACCGCCTTTACGGCTGTCATAATTTTATTCATCTGTTCCTCTTCTTCCGGGAACGAGAGAGCCTCGCTGAATTCAGCCCAGGGTGACAGCATTATCGTATCGCCGTCATGCGGAAGGGTCTGCCATATCTCCTCGGTTATAAACGGCATAAACGGATGCAAGAGCTTCAGCGTATTTGACATAACATATACGAGCACCGCTTTTGCCGTCTCTTTTGCCTTTTCGTCATCGCCGCCGAGACGTATCTTTGAAAGCTCTATATACCAGTCGCAGAAAACATCCCATATAAAGTCGTACAGCTTCTGAACAGCCATACCGAGCTCATATTTTTCAAGCGAGTCGGTAACGTCTTTTACAAGGTCGTTGTAAAGGCTTAAAATCCACTTATCCTCGAGAGCGAGCCCCTCCGGAATATGCGGAGCTTTTTCATCGTCGCCGAGGTTCATAAGAATAAATCTTGCCGCATTCCAAATCTTATTGGCAAAGTTACGGCTCGCCTCAACTCTCTCGTCGGAGAAACGCATATCGTTTCCGGGGCTGTTGCCCGTTGCGAGTGTAAATCTCAGAGCGTCCGCTCCGTATTTGTCGATTATCTCAAGCGGATCAATGCCGTTGCCGAGAGACTTTGACATTTTTCTGCCCTGAGCGTCTCTTACAAGCCCGTGTATCAAAACCGTATCAAACGGTGCCTTACCCGTATATTTAAGTCCCGAGAATATCATACGGCTCACCCAGAAGCCTATAATATCATAGCCTGTAACGAGCGTATTTGTCGGGTAATAATGCTCAAGGTCAGCAGTCTTTTCGGGCCAGCCGAGCGTTGAGAACGGCCAAAGAGCCGAAGAGAACCACGTATCAAGCGTGTCGGGGTCCTGTTTCACATTACTGCTTCCGCAATGAGGGCAAGCCGTAATGTCCGACTTTGAAACCGTAGTGGCACCGCAGTCGTCGCAATACCACGCAGGTATACGGTGACCCCACCAGAGCTGACGCGAAATACACCAATCTCTCGTACCGCGCATCCAGCTCATATAATTCTTTTTAAATCTGTCGGGAACGAATTTGATGTCGCCCTTTTCGACAGCCTCTATTGCAGGTCCCGCAAGCGGGTCCATCTTTACAAACCATTGCTTTGAAACCATGGGCTCGATATCGGTATGGCAGCGGTAGCACGTACCTACGTCATGCTTTAAAGGCTCAATACATTTGATGTATCCGCCGTCCTCAAGATCCTTTACTATCGCCTTGCGGGCTTCGAGGGTAGTCATACCGGCGTATTTGCCGCAGTCAAGAACCTCCGGCTCATCCTTTGATGCCTTGCCGCTGCGGCGAAGCTCATCGGCAAATTCCTTATCCGCCTTGCCTGTCATATGGCCGTCGTACGTAAATGTGCGCACAATAGGCAGATTGTGGCGAAGGCCGACTTCAAAGTCGTTGGGGTCGTGTGCCGGAGTTATTTTAACTACGCCCGTACCCTTTGTCATATCGGCGTGTTCATCGCAAACTATCGGTATTTCCTTATTGAGAAGCGGCAGTATAACATGGCAACCGTGGAGATGCTTATATCTCGGGTCGTCGGCATTTATCGCAACCGCTGTATCGCCGAGCATGGTTTCGGGTCTTGTTGTGGCAAGCTCAAGCTTCTCACCCGTCTCCTTTACCGTGTAAAGAAGATGCCAGAAGTTGGATTCCTTTTCCTCATATTCAACCTCGGCGTCGGATATTGAGGTATTACAGTGCGGACACCAGTTTACCATACGGTTGCCGCGATAAATGAGCCCCTCGTCATAGAGCTTTACAAAAACCTCGCGCACCGCCTTACTGCAGCCCTCGTCAAGAGTGAAGCGTTCTCTGTCCCAATCGCAGGAGGAGCCCATCTTTTTGAGCTGCTCTATTATTCTGCCGCCGTACTTTGCTTTCCAATCCCATGCACGCTCGAGGAACTTATCTCTGCCGATGTCCTCCTTGGTTATGCCCTCTTTGCGCATAGCCTCTACTATTTTGGCTTCCGTGGCTATTGACGCGTGGTCCGTGCCGGGAACCCAAAGGGTATCATAGCCTGCCATACGGTGATATCTTATCAGTATATCCTGAAGAGTATTGTCAAGCGCGTGACCCATGTGAAGCTGACCCGTAATATTGGGAGGCGGAATAACTATTGTGTATGTCTTTTTCCCCTCTTGACGCTCGGCATGAAAATACTTATGCTCGAGCCATGTCTTGTAAATACGGTCTTCAACATTTTTCGGATCGTATTTTTTTGCAAGCTCCTTGCTCATTATTTATCCTCCTGTAAAACATAAATTACAAAATAAAAACGCCTCATACAAAAGTATGAGGCGAAAATTACCGCGGTACCACTCATTTTGCCGTAAAAACGGCCGCTCTGTGCCTTTAACGGCGGCAAACCGTCTTTGCTTAATGTAGTTTCGGCAAAGACGCTCAAAAGTGACGACGGAAAACGCCGAATACCGCTTCGCACCGAACAGCGGCTCTCTTAAAATGCGCATCGCTTTCCTTAAGCTTTTTCAACGCGTTTGAACTATTTATAATATTTTATCATTCCGTACCCGTTATGTCAAACAAAACTATTTGTTCACGACGGTTATTTTATCTCTGTATTCCGACAAGAACAGCCTTATATCATGGCTTGTGTCGGGAGAACCGTTTACGGTGATATTTTCGGCTCCGTAAATGAAACGGCTAACCGTATCCACGCAGTCCTCATCCATATTTTCTTTTGTTGTAAATGAAAACTCGAACGGAGTTTTATCCTTATTGGTTACAACCAGGGTATCGGTCTTTTGATAGAAGGTGGGATAATATCCGCCCGACGAAGCCGGCACAAGGTCGAACTGATATTTATTGAAATCATAAAACCATGCGCTTGCCGTGCCCTTTACGGTTACATTGTATATTCCGTCGTAAGGAGTGTCGCCCTCGGTTCTGACGACGGTTATGCTGTTGACATTAAAATTTATTTTATGCCATCTGTTTTTATAGAGGTTGCAACCCACGATAACAAGCCATATAAACAAAGCTGTAACAAAGATGCCGAGTACGGTAACGGCTGCCCTTTTCTTTTTTGTTTCCATTATATATAAGACCATCCTTATTTTCGTGTAATACTCAATATTATAATCAAATTCGGCAAAAAAGCAACATTTAAATTATTTAACGGTTTTTAATATAGTCTATCAGAGCTTCCGCGCTGCACTCCGACAGCTCAAGCTCGTTTTGCGGCTCCGGGATATCCGAAAGACGGTGCGCGTCGGAATTTACAAAAAGCTTCATATCACCAAGGCACGGATTTTCCGCCGAAAGCTTTTTTTCGTCTGCATACCGCGACAAGCCCGCCGCCTTGAAGGTCGGAGTCTCCGGGAAGGTGCCGAGCACCGATAAAATGCTGTAAGAGCTTCTGTCTATATGCGCCGGAAAGCACACGCCGCCGTATGACGAGACCGCTTTTACCGTCTCGCCCTCGGTAATATCAGACGCCACGGTCAAAAGCCGTTTTTCGTAGCCTATTATATTATCCTTTTCGTCCGTTATAATCTGCTCGCCGAATATTTCGGGTCGGTTTATAATATCCGGCATTTTGTCGTATACAAAATCAGAAAATTCTTTTGCGGCGTCAAGCGACGGGAAAAGGCAAACATTGTGTATCTCCTCGGCGGTGCAAAGCTCCATTCCGGGTACAACGACAAGTCCTGCCGCTTCGCCTGCCCTTACTGCCGCAGGGCAATTGAGGCACGAATTATGATCTGTGACGGCTATCATATCATACCCTAAAAGCTTGGCGAGATTTACCGCGTTATAAGGAGTCATATCATCGTCTCCGCACGGCGACAGACAGGTGTGCATGTGTAAATCGGCCTTTATAATCATAGCAGACCGGAAAGCTTGGCGGATAGTGAAAATGCATCCTCTGCCGAAGAGAGAATGTTAACACCCTGCTCTTTAGCCTTTTCGAGCGCGTCACCGTCAAGTGTAGAATTTTCACATAGAACTATCGCCGCACAATCAGACAGCACCGCCACCGCCACGGCATTGACGTTCCCCATAACGGTAAACCAACAGTCGCCGCACTTTGCATGCGACATAACAAAGCTCAGTAAATCGCCGCAGTAACCGCCCTTGACCTCTTTGGACGGCTCCGCTTCGTTTAAGAAGCTCAAGCCGAGCTTTTCAGAAATTTCTTTTATGTTCATATTTTCTCCGTTTCACTCGTTTTTCTCCGTTTTTCTGAACGGCGCAGGTATCGGAATATAGTTGTTTTTATCGGTATTTTCACGCGAGAAGAATACGCAGTCCTCTATAGACGCTTTTCCGCGCACTATATCCTCGGCAAGGTCGCTGCATGACGGTGCTCCGCACGTTCCGCAATCGAGCCCCGGAAGAGAGCTTTCTATTTTCTTCATCTCGCCCATTTTTTGTAAAGCCTCGCCCATATCGTCGGAAAGGCGCATAACGGGCAGTTCTTTCAGCGGATTATCCCAACGCATATAGCGCGGAACGGTTTTTATTTCAAGATGATTGCAGGACACCGGCATATATTTTCTCAGATGCTGTATGCGTGCCTTTGCGACATACGGATTTTCGACTGTCAGCGGCCCGCCGACGCATCCGCCCGGACAGGCGTTAAGCTCGATAAAATCAAGGTCCGAAAGCTTTTCGTCCTCTATCTCCTCGAGCACCTTTATAACGTTTTCTATGCCGTCCGCCGCTAAATATCGGTCGGTGAGAAGTGCCGAGGCTTCGCCGCCGGATGATGCCCACGAAACTCCGATTATACCGGAATCACGTAAAAGCTCCGTTTTGTCCGTATTTTCCATTTCATGCAAAAGTGACGGATAAATATCCTTTATGCCGAACACGCCGTCCACATTGGAGCCGTTGTTGCATATAGGCTGTTTTATGGCTGTGATTTTCGCCGTACACGGCGTTATGAAAAATATTCCTATATCGGATTTTGAATATCCCGTCCGTTTTACCGCACGCTCTCTCGCAAGACGCGCAGCCTCCTCCATGGGCGGGTTAAAATCAAGCACGTTCTCGATAAGATTGGGGAAACGCACCCTTATAAGCCTTACTACGGCAGGGCACGCTGAGGATATTACGGGCTTTTTTCTGCCCGAATGTGACAGCTCCGCCCTTGTAGCCTCTGACACTATCTCGGCACCCTTTGACACCTCAAACACATCGTCAAAGCCAAGCTTTTTAAGCGCGGTCAGCACATAATCGGTATCGTCGAGATTGTTAAACTGACCGTACAGCGTAGGCGCGGGCAAGGCTATGCGATATTTGTATTTTTGAAGCTCGTCAAACGAGTATTTCTCGGCATACTTCGCGTGATGCGGACAAATTCTGATACATTCGCCGCAGTCTATACACCGCTCCGAAATTATATATGCCTTACCGCGGCGCACTCTTATAGCTCCCGTCGGGCAACGCTTTATGCAGTTGGTGCATCCCATACACTTGCTTTCGTCCAGACGTACGGAATGAAAAAAGCCGCTCTTTTCCATCGCAGTTACTCCGTGATTATATAATTTATCTGTTTGTATACACTTTCAGCCGCATGGTTGTGCCCTTGCCGACCAAAGTATCTATTAACATTTCATCAGTATACTTTTTTATATTGGGAAGTCCCATTCCGGCACCGAAGCCGAGAGCACGCACATTGTCGGGAGCCGTGGAATATCCCTCCTTCATTGCCAGAGCAACGTCGGGTATTCCCGGTCCGTCATCCGACAAAACCATAGAGATGACATCGGGGTCAATATCCACGTCTATCCTGCCGCCGCCCGCGTGTATTACCATATTTATTTCGCCCTCATAAAGAGCTATTACCGTATTCCTGATTACCTCGGGAGAAAATCCGAGCTTCTTAAGGTGAGCCTTTACGTCACCTGACGCCTCGCCCGCCCTTGTGAAATCATCGCCCGGAACATCATAATGAAGCGTGATAACGCTCATTTCGCCTCACCTCCGCCAAGTCCTTTTTCATACAGCAGGCCGCATGACGAAAACATAGGGAGCTTTGTTGTAAGCAATATAATATCAAGATTTTCGGCAAGCTCCGTCATATCTCGGTCGGGGCGTTTACCGCGCACAAAAACCACGCATTTCATATCCATCATCTCGGCGGTTCTTATCACCTGCGGATTAACAAGCCCTGTGAGCAGAACTGCCTGCTGCTTGACAAACGCAAGAACGTCGCTCATCATATCGCTTCCGCATGCATCGTTTACTTCTCTGTCAAGGCAGTCGCCGCCGCAAACAACCTCGGCGGAAAGTATGTTTTGTATTTCTCTGACAGTCATATATAGGACCTCCGAAAGAGTTGTATTTATAATTATACATAAAAATTACAGCTTTTTCAAGTAATAAAAAGTAAATTTGCATAAAATGAGCGGACTGTCAAGTGAAATCACTTCACAGTCCGCCGAGCATGATAGTATTTTTTTACGCTCACGATTTTACGACGCTTCCGCCTACCATAACAAAGGAAATGTTTATGTCGTCGTCAAACATAATAAGGTCAGCATCAAAGTCTTTTTCGATTTTACCCTTTTCACCGTCAATGCCTATTACCCTTGCCGGAGTAAGAGAGGCCATTTTTACCGCGTCGCAAAGCGGTACTCCGACACTTTTATACATATTTCTCACAAGTCTGTCAGTTGTGGCTACGCTTCCCGCTATGCAAGAGCGGTCGGCAAGCTTCATAACGCCGTCCTCGTAAATCGCCGGAACGCCGTTTTTCTGCATAACAAGCGTGCCCTCTTTTGTCTCGGTCGCCGAATACTCAAGCCCGTCGGTGATAAGATACATTTTATCGGCGCCCTTACATCTGTAAATCAGCTTTAAAACACCTAACGGCAAATGGCACAAATCGGCTATTACCTGAGCCGTTAATTCGTTGTGAGTCAGTGCCGCCTCAACTGTGCCTGCGCGCCTGAAAATTCCGCGTTTATAGCAAGATGTACAGGCATTATAAAGATGTGTTACATCGGAATACCCGTGTTTTATTGCCTCCTTCGCCGTATCGTAATCCCCGGAGGAATGGGCTATCGACGCCACAATGCCGCGCTTTTTAAGCTCCTCACCGAGCACCATACCGCCGTCGGTTTCGGGAGCGGCACCCATTATTTTAAGTCCGTCCCACAAATCAAGCAGGCTCTCGTACTCATTTTGCGACGGCACCAATATGTTTTCGGGGCTTTGCGCTCCGCACATTTCAGGCGACAAAAACGGACCCTCAAGATGTGCACCGAGAATATTTGATGTTTTACAAATCCGTTTTGCCTCTTTGATATTTAAAAGCGCGGTTTTAAGCTGAGCAATAGGCGCGGCAAGCGTTGTCGGCAATATGGATGTAGTGCCGTAATTCATATGAGCCGTTGCCATTTTCACAATATCCTCCGGCGTGCCCATAGCGGAATATCCGCCGCCGCCGTGAACGTGGAGATCTATAAAACCGGGTGACAAATATTTGCCGTTTCCGTCGATTACCTCTTCATTTTCGGCTTCACAGGCAGTTTTTCCGACCTCGGTTATCTTACCGTTCGCCGTTCTGACGAAGCCGTCCGTTATTTCGTTTTCACCGATTATTTTCACGTTCTTTATCAGCAATTCAAACAGTCCTTTCCCCTTTTAAAGCTCACGGGATAAATCCGCGGTATAGCAAAGTATTCCGTTATCCGTTATATCGACTATGCCGTAAGAGCCGTCGCGTATGCTGCCGGGGCACATCACATACATATTGTCAATATACTCCGATTTCGGGATATGGGTGTGACCGTATAAAACTATGTCGGCGCATTTTTCTTTTGCGGCGCACAAAAGCTCCTCGGTACCGTGCTTTACCCCTCTTGTGTGACCGTGAAGGATAAACACGGTTTTTCCGCCGCAAGCAAACGTCTCTTCGCTCGGCAGGCTCGAATAAACATCACAGTTACCCCTAACCGAATGCACCTCTTTAAGCGATAGCAGAGACGACATTTTTTCACATTGAAAATCCTCTTCCCCGTCGCCGAGGAATACAACAACATCGGCTTCCCTGTGCAGCTTTACCGCCATCATAAGCGAGATTTTGTCACGGTGCGAATCCGAAAGCACAAGTATTCTCATTCATAAAACCCCCGTGAAATTCATACTATACAGTATACCAAAATACGGAGGTAAAATCAATGCAGAACGACAACATCGACGAGATAATAGACGGTATTAAAAGCCAAAAATCAAAAAAAGGCGCGGAAAAATTTTTAAAGAACAAGCTGTCGCCCGAGCAATCGAAAAAGCTCAGCGACGTTTTAAGCGATGAAAACGCCTTAAAAAATCTGCTGTCAAGTGACAGAGCCAAGGAGCTGTTTAAAAAGCTCGGCGGCAAAGATGCGGAATAAAGCACACCGAAAGGACAATTCTTATGGATAATATAGGCGACCTGCTGTCCTCAATAAGTCCGGAGGATATGGAGAGACTTAAAAATGTCGCGTCAAGCCTGATGTCACAAAGCGGCTCCGAGCCGTCATCCGCTCCGAAAGAGCAAGGTGCAGGCGGCAACCGAAATGCGCCTAACGCCGATGTATCGTCACTTTTCGGTGGCGATATGACCAAAACCCTGATGACCGTAGCCACACAGATGAATAAAGAGAACGACAACACAAGATTCATCTCCGCTCTTCGCCCTCTGCTGAGCGAGGACAGGCGCAAAAAAGCGGATGAAGCCATGAAATTTTTAAAGCTGATGGAAATGCTTCCGTTGTTAAAGGGGTTTTTTAACGTATGAAAGATTACAGCTATTCAGAGCTTAAGGAGATGCAGGACCGAGCTATGGAGAGAGTTCGCGCCATGCAGCAGCGTGCAAGCGAAACCGTCTCAAGAGAAAACTCGTTACAAGAAGAAAAGCCAAAGCCCGACGCGCACACCGAGCAGAACACATACACGAAGCCACATCATATAAAAATGCCGGTAAATATGCCTCCGCGCGAGAGTACAGAAGAAAGCCGCGGCAGCAAAGCAAGCACCGACAGCAATCCGGCTTCAAATTCCGCCTCGGCAAACGAAAACAGCATTATTGAAAGCATTTTGAACGACCCAGACAGGGCCATGCTGCTTCCGCTTTTGCTCCTTTTAAAATCCGAGGGAGCAAACGAGGAGCTGCTTATGTCGCTGCTCTACATAATGTCATAAAAGTGGTCAAAAAAGGCTGTAAAAGCTCTCGCTTTTACAGCCACTTGAATTAGATGTATTCGGTTAATTATTCCTCTTTAAATAGCTGAGTGGAGAGGTAACGCTCGCCGGTATCCGGTAAAATCGCAACTATTGTCTTACCCTTGTTTTCGGGACGGCGTGCGAGATCTGTGGCAGCCTTAACGGCGGCACCCGAGGAAATACCCACAAGAATTCCGTCGGATTTTGTAATTGCACGGCTGTAAGCGAATGCGTCGTCGTTTTCAACCGTGATAATTTCGTCATAAATCTTGGTGTCGAGCGTATCAGGTACAAAGCCCGCGCCGATGCCCTGAATCTTATGCGGACCCGATTTGCCCTCGGAAAGTACGGGCGATGTTGCAGGCTCAACCGCAACTACCTTAATGTCGGGATTTTTGCTCTTTAAGAATTTGCCCGTGCCGGAAAGTGTTCCGCCCGTGCCTACGCCGGCGACAAAAATGTCAACCTTACCGTCCGTATCGTTCCAGATTTCGGGGCCGGTAGTCTCAAAATGGGCCTGAGGATTTGCCGGATTTACAAACTGACCGGGAATAAAGCTGTTGGGAGTCTGCTCATGAAGCTCGTTTGCTTTTGCGATAGCACCCTTCATGCCCTTTGCACCGTCGGTAAGGACAAGCTTAGCGCCGTAAGCCGCCATCAAAAGTCTGCGCTCAACGCTCATGGTTTCGGGCATTGTGATTATTATCTTATAACCTCTTGCCGCCGCAACAGCGCTGAGACCTATTCCGGTGTTGCCGCTTGTGGGCTCAATAATGGTTGTGTCTTTATTTATAAGCCCTTTAGCTTCTGCGTCATCGAGAATTTTCTTCGCTATTCTGTCTTTGACGCTGCCTGCCGGGTTAAAGTATTCGAGCTTTACAAGTATTTTCGCTTCAAGATTGTTTTCCTTTTCATAATTTGACAGTTCGAGAAGCGGTGTATTTCCTATAAGATCCGTGAGGCTTTTATATATTTTTGACATAATGATTATCTCCTTTAATTCCGTTATTTAAATCATTTAACGGCTTTGAACGCTTCGTCAAGGTCGGCTATGATATCGTCTATATGCTCTGTGCCTATTGATAGGCGGATAGTGTTCGGGCGAATACCCTGCTCCAGCTTTTCCTCGTCGCTGAGCTGCGAATGAGTGGTTGAGGCTGGGTGAATAACAAGCGATTTAACATCGGCAACATTCGCAAGAAGAGAGAATATCTCAAGATGGTCTATAAACTTCTTTGCGGTTGTATCATCGCCCTTTATTTCAAAGGTAAATATCGATCCGCCGCCGTTCGGGAAATATTTATCGTAAAGACGCTTCTGCTCGCCGCTTGCAAGAGACGGATGATTTACCTTTTCAACCTGCGGATGATTGTTGAGGTATTCAACTACCTTTAATGCATTTTCGGTATGGCGCTCGACGCGAAGAGAGAGCGTCTCAAGTCCCTGAAGGAAAAGGAAGGCGTGGAACGGAGAAATTGTAGCTCCGGTATCGCGGAGAAGTATTGCGCGAATCTTGGTGACAAAAGCCGCAGCTCCGACATCCTTTGCGAAGCTTACGCCGTGGTAGCTCGGGTTCGGTTCAACAAGCGACGGGAATTTGCCGCTGCCGATCCAGTCAAACTTACCGCTGTCAACAATTACTCCGCCTATCGCCGTACCGTGACCGCCGATAAACTTTGTAGCCGAATGAACAACTATATCCGCCCCGTACTCTATGGGTCTTACAAGATAAGGTCTGTCTCTTATACACATCTCCGAGCCCACGAGACCGAGGCTGATCTC
>ENA-OXEX01000027-OXEX01000027.1-human-gut-metagenome-genome-assembly--contig:-NODE-27-length-108331-cov-14.592938_pt1 | contig 108331 bp, 76 predicted proteins | sample MGYA00249364_ERZ652261 | MGnify/ENA primary metagenome ERZ652261 (study PRJEB26925, sample SAMN05826642) | human gut metagenome | biome: ENVO:2100002; feature: ENVO:00000062; material: ENVO:00002003... | reverse complement strand
TGCTAAATCCATAATGCTTCATTTTTATACATCGCAAAAATATAAGAATGAAAAAAGGGCGACAAGATAGAATCGCGGAGACGCTTACCTCCATCGCATCTTTCTATTGAATTTGAAACTAAGGTCTCATAGAGTAACTTCCAGTATAATAAGGATTAAGACAACCAATAGCAGAACGGAACGCAAAAAAAGAAAAGCTCATAGAGTAACTTCCAGTATAATAAGGATTAAGACATATTAATCTTCAAACGCCCTGTTTTGGGGTCTTTGATCTCATAGAGTAACTTCCAGTATAATAAGGATTAAGACTTTTTCCTTTGCTTTCTTAGCTTTTTGTTCCGCTTCTCATAGAGTAACTTCCAGTATAATAAGGATTAAGACCTTGCACTCTTCGAGGTCGTCAGTATCCCAACTGACCTCATAGAGTAACTTCCAGTATAATAAGGATTAAGACTACCGCCCGACTGCCGATTAGTCGTGTTGCGATACCTCATAGAGTAACTTCCAGTATAATAAGGATTAAGACACTGCATTGTTAATCTTTGACAAAGAAACAGCTCTCATAGAGTTGCTTCCAGTATAACCTAACCTTAAAATCCGCGACTTAATCTGATAAAACAACCTCTTTGGGCGGCATTTTTTGCTGTAATGGATAATTTGTCAGTTTGATGACCGATCTTATATTATATAGTGAGCAATTGGTTAATTTCTGTCACCAATAAAAAACGGTAAACCATTTGTGAGACGAATTACAACGTATTTTTGTTTTGTATACGAAACAAAAATACTATATTTGTATTTTATATATAGAACAATACCAGATATGGACAAGGAACAAATAAAGCAGATAATTGGTGAGAATCAAGAATTTGTGAAGGATATAACATTTATGGAACGTCCTTTTACTTTTGAGGATGCAGGTAATTATGTATTTTTAGGTATTCGCCGGGCCGGAAAATCCTATTTGATGTATCAGCGGATACACCAACTGCTGAAAAAAGGGCATACGATAGAAGAAATACTATATATCAACTTTGAAGATGAACGTTTTATCGGCTTGAAATCAGCAGAGTTGGATGATATAAAATTGGCATACGAAGAGACTTTTCCCTATCAGCCTATTTTCTTTTTGGATGAGATACAAGTTGTAGACGGGTGGGAAAAGTTCGTTCGTCGGTTGGTAGATAAAAAATATCGTGTATATGTGACTGGAAGTAATGCGAAGATGTTGAGTAGTGAGATTGCTACGACATTAGGCGGGCGTTTTCTTATTCAGGAGGTATATCCGTATTCTTTTCGTGAGTTTCTTCTTTCGCAGGATATAATATTAAAAACAAACTGGCTTTATACTCCAAGTTTACGTAATGAAGTGGTGCGCACTTTTGATGCTTATTTTTATAATGGAGGATTTCCGGAATTGATTGCATTTAAAGATAAACGTTCTTGGTTGAGCGGGCTTTATCAGAAAATATTTTTTGGTGATCTAGTGGCCCGTTATGCGTTACGTAATTCGGATTCGATGAGTTTGTTGGTGAAAAAACTTGCTGAAAGTGTCATGCAACCCTCTTCTTACAATCGACTTAAAAATATAGTATCTTCAGCGGGAGAGAGCGTGGGGGTGCGAACAGTTATTGACTATGTGGGATATTTGGAAGAAATCTGGCTGATATTCAGTATTGAAAATTATGCAGCTCGTTTTGCGGAAAGAGAGAGTAACCGGAAATACTATTTTATTGATAATGGCATTTTGAATCTGTTTATCTTTAATCCGGAAACTTTGTTGTTGGAGAATTTAGTAGCTGTCTCTTTATATAGAATGGTTGGAAAGGAGCTATATTTCTATAATCAAAATGTAGAAGTTGATTTTTATATCCCTGATCAGAAATGGCTTGTTCAAGCATTATATAATATTTCTGATACTCAAACTTTTACTCGTGAAGTAAATGGGCTTTTGAAAACGGCAAAGTTCTTAAAGGCGGAGAAGTTACAAATTGTGACTCGTAATGAAGAACGTACGGTGGAACAGGATGGTTTTACAATAGAGGTGATTCCCATTTGGAAATGGATGATAATGTTAGAGAATAAATGACATCAGGGTAAAGTGGATGAGACAACAAAAAGAAAATTGGAAAAATAACTAATACAATTTATATATGGGCTGTTTAATGAATCTATTGTGGTTGTTGCTTGGTGGTATCTTCACTGCCGTTGAATACCTCATTTCAAGTATATTGATGATGCTTACCATTATTGGTATTCCGTTTGGTATGCAAACTTTAAAACTGGCAGGACTTGCTTTGTGGCCTTTCGGTAAAGAAGTAAGAAGTGGGAACCGCTCTGGTGGTTGCCTTTATATATTGATGAATATCCTGTGGATATTTTTGGGTGGTATTTGGATCTGTCTGTCCCATTTGGTTTTTGGGGCTATATTGTGTATAACCATCATTGGTATTCCTTTTGGCTTACAGCACTTTAAATTGGCAGCTTTGGCATTATCACCTTTTGGGAAAGACATTATAACAGTGTAAGAGTAGTTGTAGGGAAGCGTATGCTTATAATTAAAAGTTATAATGCATAATTAGAAACTATTGGCGGGTCTTGATTGTTTACCGTACCTTTGCACCCGGAAAACAATTAAAGATAAAAAGATATGATTTCAACAGCTACAAAAACTTTGCAGGCAAATAATAAGATGATTTATGTTGCACTGCTTTCTACTCTGACTTTCTTTCTTTTTTTAGACTATATTCCGGGATTGGAAGCATGGTCGGCTTGGGTAACTCCTCCGGTTGCTTTGTTCCTCGGACTTATTTTTGCATTGACTTGCGGACAAGCACATCCAAAGTTTAATAAGAAAACCTCTAAATATCTGTTGCAATATTCAGTTGTAGGATTGGGATTTGGTATGAATCTTCATTCTGCTTTAGCTTCCGGCAAGGAAGGTATGGAGTTTACGGTCATTTCAGTGATCGGAACCTTGGTAATAGGTTGGTTTATCGGACGTAAGTTGTTCAAGATTGACCGTAATACAGCTTATCTTATCAGTTCGGGAACTGCTATCTGTGGTGGTAGTGCCATTGCGGCTGTAGGACCGGTATTGAAAGCGAAAGATAGTGAAATGTCTGTAGCACTGGGTACTATCTTTATCTTGAATGCTATCGCACTTTTCATTTTCCCCGCCATTGGTCATGCATTAAATATGGATCAGCAACAATTCGGCACATGGGCAGCCATTGCTATTCATGACACCAGTTCTGTAGTAGGTGCAGGGGCTGCTTATGGCGAAGAAGCATTGAAAGTGGCAACCACTATTAAACTGACCCGTGCGCTTTGGATTATCCCGATGGCTTTTGCTACTTCCTTTATTTTCAAGAGCAAAGGACAAAAGATAAGTATTCCATGGTTTATCTTCTTCTTCGTGTTGGCATTGGTAGTAAACACTTATTTGCTGGATGGAGTACCACAATTGGGAGCGGCTATTAACGGTATTGCCCGTAAAACTCTGACGATTACCATGTTTTTCATCGGTGCTTCTCTTTCTATTGATGTATTGAAAGCAGTTGGAATAAAGCCTTTGGTTCAAGGAATCTTGCTTTGGGTAATTATCAGTTTGAGCACATTGGCATACATTTACTTCGTGTAAGAAATAAAAGAGAGAATTATATAAAAGAGAAAAAGGTGGGAGAATGATCGTAGTAAACGACTTTCTCCCACCTTTCAGTTTTAGTTCAGTTTTAGCCTGCTGATAAAGCAGGGCTAAAGCAAATTATTTCTTCTTCAATTCTTCGAAGATCAATCCTTCCAGCTCTTCAGCCAGTTCAGGATTATCCATGATGCATTGTTTGGCGGCATCACGTCCTTGTCCTAACTTAGTATCATTGTAGCTATACCATGAACCGCTCTTCTTGATGATTCCCAGGTCAGCACCCAAGTCGATGATTTCTCCGGAATGGGAGATACCTTCACCGAACATGATATCAAATTCTGCTTTGCGGAAAGGAGGTGCTACTTTATTCTTCACCACTTTCACCTTAGTCAGTTTACCGAGAATCTCTTCGCCATCTTTGATCGGCTGGCTACCACGGATATCCAAACGTACAGAAGCGTAGAACTTCAAAGCGTTACCACCGGTTGTTGTTTCCGGGTTACCGAACATAACACCGATTTTCTCACGCAACTGGTTGATGAAAATACAAGTAGTACGTGTCTTGCTCACAGCAGCTGTCAACTTACGAAGTGCCTGCGACATCAAACGTGCTTGAAGGCCTACTTTGTTGTCACCCATGTCGCCTTCGATTTCCGCTTTAGGAGTCAGTGCGGCTACAGAGTCAATAACGATGATGTCGATAGCAGAAGAACGAATCAGTTGTTCCGCAATCTCCAACGCCTGCTCTCCGTTATCCGGTTGAGAGATATAAAGATCATCGATATTTACGCCCAGTTTAGATGCGTAGAAACGGTCGAAAGCGTGTTCGGCATCAATAAAAGCAGCGATACCGCCAGCCTTTTGTGCTTCAGCAATGGCATGGATAGCCAATGTCGTTTTACCGGAAGACTCCGGGCCATAGATTTCGATGATTCTACCTCTAGGGTAACCTCCAACGCCAAGTGCCACGTTCAGGGCAATAGAGCCTGTCGGGATCACTTCTACTTGTTCAACACTATCATCACCCATTTTCATGATAGAACCTTTACCGAAGCTCTTTTCTATCTTTTCCATGGCAGCCTGTAAGGCTTTTAGTTTTTCGCTTGATGCCATTTTATTATCTGTTTCAAAATTAAGTTCGTCTTTTTTTGCCATACCTTATTCTTATATAATTAATGGAGTTATTGATTTAAAATCTGTGAGGCATGTTCTTTGGTCTTCACTTCTTTGGGAGTGATAATCCGTTCTACGATTCCCTCTTCATTAATCAGGAAAGTAGTGCGGAAAGTACCCATGTAAGCACGTCCGTACAGTTTCTTTTCTCCCCATACTCCAAATTCTTCTACTAACTTTTTGTCAGTGTCAGCAATCAGAGTGAAAGGAAGATTGTTCTTTTCGATGAATTTCTGGTGCGACTTTTCATTGTCTACGCTGACACCGATTACTTCATAGCCGGCTTTACGTAGTTCGGAATAGTTGTCGCGTAGATTACACGCTTGTGCGGTGCAACCTGATGTACTGTCCTTCGGGTAGAAGTACAACACAATCTTTTTTCCTTTATAAGCACTTAAACGGATTTCTTCGCCTTTTTCATTGATGCCTAAGATTTCCGGTGCTTTATCTCCTACGTTTATCATAACTATCTTTTTAATGAACAAGTCTACTCTTATAATTCCAGATTTTTGTCGAACTCTTCATGCCAGGGAAGACCTTGCTTATTGAGTTGTTCCATAAACGGATCCGGATTGAACTCTTCTACGTTGTTTACACCCGGACGCTTCCACTCACCTTTGAAGAACATCATGGCTCCGATCATTGCCGGAACTCCGGTGGTGTAGCTCACTCCTTGCATACCTGTTTCCCGGTAAGCTTCCTGATGGCTGCAATTGTTGTATACATAATAAGTACGTTCCTTGCCATCTTTCAAACCGCGGATACGACAACCAATAGAGGTTTCTCCTTCGTAGTTTTCTCCTAAATCCTGCGGGTTAGGCAATACAGCTTTTAAGAATTGCAGCGGCACAATCTTCACTCCGTTGTAATCAACTTCGTCGATTCGTGCCATACCGATGTTTTGGATAACGCGTAAGTGAGTTAAATACTCTTGTCCGAAAGTCATCCAGAAACGTGCACGTTTGATTGTCGGGTAATGTTTCACCAATGACTCTAGCTCTTCGTGATAAAGAAGATAAGAATCACGCGGACCGATGTTCGGATATGTCAGGTCTTTATGAATTTCCAGCGGACCGGTAGTTACCCATTTGCCATTTTCATAATAGCGTCCGTTCTGCGTAATTTCGCGGATGTTGATTTCCGGATTGAAGTTCGTAGCAAATGCTTTATGGTGGTTACCCGCATTACAGTCTACAATGTCCAGATATTGAATCTCATCAAAATAATGTTTAGCTGCATAAGCGGTATAGATGCCACTTACTCCCGGGTCGAATCCGCAACCGAGAATAGCTGTCAAACCTGCTTCTTTGAAGCGATCGTGATAAGCCCATTGCCAACTGTATTCAAAGTGAGCTTCATCCTTCGGCTCGTAGTTAGCGGTGTCCAGATAGTTCACTCCAGCTTTCAGACAAGCTTCCATAATAGTCAGATCCTGATAAGGGAGAGCCACATTAATCACCATTTCCGGTTTGAAATCGTTGAATAAGGCTACCAGCTCATCTACATTGTCTGCATCAACTTTAGCTGTTTTTATATTGGGGTTACCTATTGCCTCGACGATTTTATCGCATTTCTCTTTCGTACGACTGGCAATCATGATATCTGTAAATACATCGGCATTTTGTGCCACTTTGTGCGCAACGACAGTGCCAACACCGCCCGCACCAATAATAAGAACTCTACCCATTTCGTTAATTGCGAATTAAAATATTAAGAATATTGGAATTGTTAGCTTTGCAAATATACGTGATTATTTTCAGATAATCATTCGCAGCTACTCCTTTTTATTTGTAACGCTGCAAGGTTCCATTTTCAAATTCCAGCGTTTTGCCATTGTAAAACCAAGTTTCGAAACGATTGTCTTTTTTTAGCTCGATTTCTATCGGATCACCAATGGACAAACGGCATTCCACTGTACTCATACCCGTCTCCAGATCTCCCCGGGAGATAATCTGCCAACGATTTTCTGTGATACCCGGATATTTTTTATGTATATCTTCGAATCCGAAAAAGTCTTCGATATAATTTTCATTTCTGACGATAACATCATATTTCAGATCGGTTTCCAATTCATAGATCGCTCCGTCATTGTCTTCTAATGAGAGAATAGCCAGACTGCCGGGAGGAGATAATCTAATGTCTTTGATTTGCAGAACTGTATATCGGGGCAGGTGAACGCGTGATTCGGTCTGCTTGTCTTCAAATGATATGATTCTTTTGGCTGGCAGCACCTTTTTAGGATAAACTGTCATTCCCATATATTTATTTTTCAGGCTTTCGATAGTGCCTAGACTCTTATTGGTGAAACTGAATGCATTTGAGAAATATTTCATTCTTTTTTCTCCTTGAAAATCATTCAGGTCCATGCCGGAGTTTGTTCGTGAGAGGGCAACTTCCAGATAATAAGAATGTCCCTGCGTATCTTTGAATACGATTTTTGCCGGATATGCCTGACTGCCGACTCCGATAGCGGTAATCGTTGCTTCCGTATTGACGGGAATGGCTATATCCCGGTAGCCGGAATAATTGTTGGCATCGTCTATCCGGACACTTTCTGCTTGTATATAGACTGTTTTTCCTACCAACAGCTCTTTAGCAGTATCCACATCCTTCAAATAAACCAATCCGTTGATGCCGGCACGGGGAGCCTTTTCGGAGGTCTCCTCCAGCCGCATATTCTTTATCTCATAATAATATTTTCCTCCCTCACATTCGAAGATGAAGCGAGTGGAGTAGTTAGTCCCGTTGGGGATATTCTGAGCTTTCTCTTCAGTTCCCGTGAAAGTGAGTATTTTATGTTTCAGCAGGCTGTTGTCTACCCCTTTCTCGGTCTCGTAGCTGAAAAGGGTGGGAAGGAACATGCTCCGTGGAGATGGAACGAACATAAATTTCATTCCGGGTGTCCATTTGCCCAGCGGTAGCAACGGAAAGTTACTTTTGATAAACTGTTCTTCTTGGCCTACAGGGATTTCCTGTGCAGAAGGAGTAGTGACGATGTAATCACTTTGGGCTATGATAGGAGACGTACCACAGTAGAATAGAATCAAAGACAGGACAATTATTCTCATATTTGTTTACTTTAAGTGAACTATGTAAATTGTTCGTTTGTTGTACATTTACTGGCAAATGTATATATTTTATGTTGCATTGGATGTTATTTTCCAATCTTTTTGATATCTTTGCCCTCGATTTTAACTTAAACGTTATAACAATATGAAGAAAGTATTTGTTTCAATTTGCATTGCTGGTGCAGCACTTGCAATGTCTTCGTGCCGTTCGGTTGAGAAGGCAATTCCCCTGTCATCTATCAATGGTGAATGGAATATCATAGAAGTCAATGGCTCGAAAATCACTCCGGACGAAAGTAAATCCCTTCCTTTTATCGCTTTTGATACAGCAACCGGTCGTGTGTCCGGCAATAGCGGCTGTAATCGGATGATGGGTAGCTTCGATGTAAATGCGAAGCCGGGAAGTCTTGAACTTACAGGAATGGCTAGTACCCGGATGATGTGTCCGGATATGACTACTGAAAATAATGTATTGAATGCTTTTGCGCAAGTAAAAGGATATAAGAAGGCAGGTAAGGACAAAGTGTATCTTTGCAATTCGTCCAACCGTCCGGTTGTCGTTCTACAAAAGAAGGAGGCTGATGTGAAACTTTCGGTTTTGAATGGAGAATGGAAAATAAAGGAAGTGAATGGTGAAGCAATTCCTTCTGGAATGGAAAAACAACCTTTCATTGCTTTTGATGTGAAGAAAAAGACAATTCATGGCAATGCCGGATGTAATTTGATTAATGGCGGTTTTGAAACCAGTACCAGCAATGCCAAATCAATTTCTTTTCCGGGAGTAGCGAGCACAATGATGGCTTGTCCGGACATGGAAACAGAAGGTAAGGTGCTGAAAGCTATCAATGAGGTGAAGTCATTCGATGTGTTGTCCGGTGGCGGCATTGGCTTGTATGATGCAAATGGCGCATTGGTCATCGTGCTGGAAAAGTAATAAATAGATCGATCTATATAATAGGATATGCCTGTGTCGCACATGACGACACAGGCATATTTTTTTCCTTTCATCGAACCAGAGCCGTCTGCATTTGTTTAAAGAAACAGTTGCTGACTGGCTTTGAATATGACTATGTCAGCAGTGTTTATTTATTAAAACTGTCTTTTTGGCAGATATTATGTCATGCATTCGTATAATTTCTTTTTGGCACACGGTTTGCTTTTTAGTAAGCGTCCGTTCGCGACGAGGCTCCTTGATAAGAGCCGGAGAAACAACCGGACAAAAAGAAATCAATGAATAAATAATAAATAAAAAAATAACGATCATGGGAAAAATTATTGGTATTGACTTAGGAACTACAAACTCTTGTGTTGCCGTATTCGAAGGTAACGAACCTGTAGTAATTGCAAACAGTGAAGGTAAACGTACGACTCCTTCTGTTGTCGCTTTCGTAGATGGCGGTGAACGTAAGGTGGGTGATCCTGCAAAACGTCAGGCTATTACGAACCCTACACGTACAATCTTCTCTATCAAACGTTTCATGGGTGAAACTTGGGATCAGGTACAGAAGGAGGTGACTCGTGTTCCTTATAAAGTAGTGAAAGGTGACAATAACACTCCGCGTGTTGACATCGACGGACGTCTGTACACTCCGCAGGAAATTTCTGCAATGATTCTTCAGAAAATGAAGAAAACTGCCGAAGACTATCTCGGTCAGGAAGTAACAGAAGCAGTTATCACCGTTCCTGCATATTTTTCCGACTCTCAACGTCAGGCTACTAAGGAAGCCGGACAGATTGCTGGTCTGGAAGTAAAACGTATTGTAAACGAACCGACAGCCGCAGCTCTTGCTTACGGTCTGGATAAGGCTCACAAAGATATGAAGATTGCTGTATTCGACCTTGGTGGTGGTACATTCGATATCTCTATCCTCGAATTCGGTGGTGGTGTGTTTGAAGTACTTTCTACAAACGGTGATACTCATCTGGGTGGTGATGACTTCGATCAGGTAATCATCAACTGGTTAGTACAGGAATTCAAGAACGACGAAGGTGCTGACTTGACTCAGGATCCGATGGCTTTGCAACGTCTGAAAGAAGCTGCTGAAAAAGCTAAGATTGAGCTTTCTTCTTCTACAAGTACAGAAATCAACTTGCCGTATATCATGCCGGTAGGTGGTGTGCCTAAGCACTTGGTGAAGACTTTGACTCGTGCAAAATTCGAATCTTTGGCTCACGAATTGATTCAGGCTTGTCTTGAACCATGTAAGAAGGCAATGAGTGATGCAGGTTTGAACAATGCTGATATTGATGAAGTAATCCTTGTTGGTGGTTCTTCACGTATTCCGGCTGTTCAGAAATTGGTAGAGGATTTCTTTGGCAAGGCTCCTTCTAAAGGTGTGAATCCGGATGAAGTAGTAGCAATTGGTGCTGCTGTACAAGGTGCTGTGTTGACAGACGAAATCAAAGGTGTAGTATTGTTGGATGTTACTCCGTTGTCAATGGGTATCGAAACACTGGGTGGTGTAATGACTAAGTTGATCGATGCTAACACTACCATCCCGGCTCGTAAGAGTGAAACATTCTCTACTGCTGCCGATAACCAGACGGAAGTTACTATCCACGTATTACAGGGAGAACGTCCGATGGCTGCACAGAACAAATCAATCGGTCAGTTCAACTTGACAGGTATTGCTCCGGCTCGTCGTGGTGTTCCTCAAATTGAGGTTACATTTGATATCGATGCCAACGGTATCTTGAAAGTATCTGCAAAAGATAAGGCTACCGGTAAAGAACAGGCTATCCGTATTGAAGCATCCAGCGGTTTGAGCAAGGAAGAAATCGAAAAGATGAAGGCTGAAGCTGAAGCTAATGCTGAAGCAGATAAGAAAGAACGTGAAAAGATCGACAAGCTGAACCAGGCTGACAGCGTAATCTTCTCTACTGAAAATCAGTTGAAGGAATTAGGTGATAAGTTGCCTGCTGACAAGAAAGTTCCGATTGAAGCTGCTTTGCAGAAATTGAAAGATGCTCACAAGGCACAGGATTTGGCTGCTATCGATACTGCTATGGCAGAAATCAATACTGCTTTCCAGGCTGCAAGTGCTGAAATGTATGCACAGAGCGGTGCGCAAGGTGGAGCACAGGCTGGTCCTGATATGAATGGTGGTGCTGGCCAGCAAGATAACAGCAAGCACGGAGATAACGTTCAGGATGCTGACTTCGAGGAAGTGAAGTAAGTATCGATAAATAACGATAATTTAAAATAGGAATATAGGGTGTAACTCAATGAGTTATGCCCTATTTCTTTTTATGTAACTTTTCCTTGACTTTGCTTGTTATTCGGATTTTTGTTGTATATTTGTACCATAATTGTTCCGCGATAAAAAAGTAGATAATGTGCGACAAAAACATATATGTTCAAAAATAACAACTTATAAGTCACTGTATGCCAGCTGCAAAATTTGAAATAAAGCGTAAATGCTCGATTTGTGGAGAAGAGTTTTTAGCCAAGACCATCGAATCGTGGTATTGTTCTCCTCGATGTTCTAAGATTGCTTGGAAACGTAGAAAAGACGAGGAAAAGAGAAATCTTAGGCTGGATGAAGTAGTAAAAAGTATCCCTAAAGACCAAGACTATATTAAGGTGTCAGAAGCCTATGCCTTGTTTGGAATTAGTCGTGACACATTATATCGGCTTATTCGTAAAGAGACCATTAGCCATATTAATCTTGGTACAAATCAAATCCGGGTAAGTAAAACTGAACTGATGAAACTCTATCCACTCCGAAAGAAAGCTCTCACAAAGGCAAAGCCTGTTGCCAAACTGTATAGTCTGGAGCCTAAAGACTGTTATACCATTGGAGAAATCACAGAGAAGTTTCTTGTAAATGAAAGTACGGTTTATCTTCATATACGTAAATACTCTATCCCTACCCGGCAGATAGGTAACTTTGTGTATGTACCCAAGAAAGAAATTGATAACTTATATAAAGGTATGAAGCGATGAAGAAAGCATTAGTCAATACACGAGTGTCGGTAAAGCTCCGTAAGTCTGAATATCGTGATGAGTGGTATCTTTATGTGGAATCTTATCCTGTGTTCCAATCCGGTAAAGATACTCCGCAAAGAGTACGTGAATATCTCAATCGTACTATTACGACACCTATTTGGGATAAGTCACGTAATGCACGGACTAATGCCGATGGCAAAACCACTTATAAGCCAAAGCGAGACCTGAATGGTATTATACAATGCAAGTCTCAATTAGACCAAGAATCATGTATCTATGCCGATAAGGTCAGAAGCCTACGGCAAAAGGAATATGACAATGCAGCTCTTTATGCCGATACCGATGCTGAACAGGCAGAACAATTAGAACGCTCCCGAAGCAATTTTATCGAATACTTCGACCATATGCAACGAACAAGGCATGCTCATAGTTCCGATTCTATCATTGTCAACTGGAGGCGAGTCCATGAGTTGTTGAAGATATTTGCAAAAGGCGATACCATTCTCTTTTCGCAAATAGACTTAAAGATGGTAGAAGCATTCCGACAATTTATAATGAATGCTCCACAAGGAGGTACTAAGCGTGGCACGATTTCTCAAAACACAGCTTCTACATACTTCTCCATCTTCAAAGCTGGATTGAAACAGGCATTTATAGACGGCTACCTGACTATTGATATTTCTGCGAAAGTCAAAGGTATTCAGGAAAGGGAAAGCCGGAGAGAATATCTCACAGTAGAAGAATTGAACCGACTGGCTCAAACGCCTTGTGACCCATTACTGAAACGTGCTGCTCTGTTTTCTGCTTTAACAGGAATCCGTCACTGCGACATTCAAAAATTGAAATGGTCGGAAGTGGAAATGTTCAATGGAGGCTATCGACTGAATTTTACCCAGCAAAAGACAAAGGGTGTTGAATATATGCCTATATCAGAGCAAGCATATAATCTCTGTGGAGAACAACAAGAAGGAGAACTTCTTGTATTTGCCGGACTGCCAGATCCATCATGGATAAATCGCCCAGTCAAGAAGTGGGTTGAAGCAGCCGGAATATCCAAACACATAACATTTCATTGTTTTCGTCACTCGTATGCGACCCTGCAACTGGCTGGAGGTACTGATATTTATACTGTTAGTAAAATGTTGGGACATACAAACGTGAGAACCACCCAGGTATATGCCAAAGTTGTAGATGAAAAGAAAGAGAAAGCTACAGAAACCATTAAATTGGATTTATCTATGTGAGAATAGATTTTATTATCTATCATATATAAGCACTTAGTTTAATAGTTCTGTAATATTATAACTATAAGAATGAAATAATTTATGAAAGAAGATTTGTTATTACCTGTATATCAAAAACTATATGCAGCTCTTGCTAGTCTGGAAAGATTTGGTAAAGGGCAAGATTTATATGATAACATTGCTTGCATTGATAGTTTTTTGTTTGAATATCGTAATGTTACTTTCGTTCTGCAAAAATCTTTAGCACACACAGGCTATATATCTTTATATGAAAATCTTCGCGATAAATATCTAAAAAATGACAAATGTTCTTGGTTGGTAAAGAAACGCAACGAAGTACTTAAAGAGAGACCTTTTGCTTTAGAGAAAAAACTCATATTGACTATCTATTTGCCACATACAGCAGGTGTATTTCATTCTGAATCTTATACAATAGAGGATGAAGTTGATTATGAATCATTAATTGAATCTGTCAAGACAATCATTTCTAATATTTCTGCTATTGAAGTATTTTTTTCTGTTGAATTCGTATATAAGGAAATAGCCTCAGATGTAAATTTATTTGATAGCATAAATTATGGCATAGAAGCACTTCTGTCTTTAATTGCAGAATTGGATAAAGAAATTGGCAATGAAGTGTCTCCAATGCGTAAAACAGTTCAAAATAAGATTGAAAAACTACTTTTTCACCGTACTCCAAAAGATACTTGGTTTATTGATGACTATGTTTACTATCGAGAAAATAATATTTTTGAGAAAGGTGAACGGTTGGAATTAGTTACACCACTTAAAATAGGTGTTAAATACCAAGATTTTTGCAAATTACTTCACATAGAGAAAAAAGGAGATTTTATTCAAGAAACTTTCGAAGCATTTAAAAAGATGCATATTATATCTTTTTTTAGGCAAAAAAAGATTATGCCAACATTCTTGATCTTAAGAGGAGATGGAGTCTTATCTATGCTCATGTATGATGCATCTATCAAAACAACAACATATAGAAAGATTAATGAAATTGCAGCAGAAATAAGGGCAGGAGCAAATATTGCAGCAGTTTTTTATGTAGGAGAAATGATATACTACAACGATATCAATTTGTTGAATTTAGATTATAGACATAGAACAAAACACATGCATTCAGAACTACTCTCATTTGATTTAATAACAAAAAATGATTCTGCTCAATATTTGGTTAGTAAAGAAGCTATTATTGAAAACTCAAAGGACTGTTTATTTCCCACTCTGACAAAAGTTAAAACTAAAGATGGTTCTTCGTTTATGCATCCAATAATAAACGCATTTTTAGAAGTCCAAAAGAAGAAAGAATAATATTAACCAATTGCAAATAGAGTGTTATAAGCTTTTATCGTTTCAATGTTTTCAATAAACATAGCCATCTGCATAGAATTTACGTGGGTGGCTTTTTATTTTTATCTATGGTCGTTTTTTGTGATTGCCTTATGATTCCTATATGATAGGCGACACTATCATAAAAATCTGCTACTGATATTCTCCACTATTTATATTGATAATCAATATGTAATCCTTATGATGATTATGTTTCGTTGCTGTCTTTTTATGTGATGTATTACACCATAAAATCAGTATTTGAAATCACTGTTACTTTGCCGAAAAATCGAACAAATAACAAGCAGTAATATGAGCGAAAAGAGCATTACTTTTGAAGATTTGCCCAAGGCAATGTCGTGGATGATGGATAAACTGAATGAATTGGATTCCAAGATTGACGGTCTGAACAATCAAAACTCAAATGTTCCAACCGAGCAATGGATGAACCTTAAAGAACTGTGTGAGTATATCCCCAGTCATCCGGCAGAACAAACAGTGTATGGATGGACGAGTTGCCATCAAATCCCATTTCATAAAAGAGGAAAGCGTATCATGTTCCTTAAATCAGAAATAGACGAGTGGCTTCATGCCGGTAAGATAAAATCTGAAAAGGATTTGGAAAATGAAGCGTCTCAATTCATAAGGTCAAAAAGAAATACTCGATTCTAATGGATACAACCAACTTATGCAATGCACTTAGAATGGAATTTGAAGGGGTCTTTGAAAAGAAGATTCCTTTAGATGCTTTCCCGGCAAAAATCCAAGATATGATATTGGCTTTATCCCGGCAGGAAAATTATTCCATAGAATACATGATGGCTTCTCTTTTGGTGGCTGTCTCAACTGCCATTGGCAATGCTGTCAATATTCGTATTCGTGGAGGATGGATTAGCAACCCTGCCCTTTATATGATATTGGTAGGTCGTCCAGGAATGGGCAAAACTCCACCTTTGGATTTTGCTTTCCGTCCTATTCGCAAGCATGATGCCAAAGCTATTAAACAATTCAAACTGGATATGGAACAATACAATAATTTGATAGAGAAAAATAAAGGTAAGAAGGAGAACATTATTCCTTTGCCCGACAAACCTATTTTACGGAGGACTATCATATCTGATTTTACTCCAGAAGCGTTAATGCGTGCGCTTGATGACAACCAGCGAGGTATTGTAGTATATGTGGATGAGATTATGGGTATGTTTAATGCTGTGAACCAATACAGCAGAGGACAACTTATTGAGCAGCTATTGACTGCATTCAGTGGTAAGCCTTTGGATATTTCAAGATGCAGTATGCCTATCCCGATTCATATAGAATATCCCTTTATAAATATTGTCGGTACGATGCAAACAACTCGTATGCACGAACTGATAGAGAAGGGTTATAAAGAGAACGGACTGCTTGACAGAATTATTTTTGTTTATCCATCGTCACAAGAAATTACTGATTGGCAATCAGATGAAGATTCTTCTTTTGCAACTTTTGAGAAATACTCGACTATGTGGGAATCTATAATTGATAAGGTGATCAGCTTGCCTTTTGTAGAGAATGGAGATGATAGAAATACACAAACAATTTTGGATTTTTCTTCGGAAGCCAAATCCTATTTTACAAACTGGCGTAATTATACAATCCGAGCCGTCAATCAAATTCAAGACGACGGACTGGTGGATAGCAGAGTAATTAAGGCTCCCATGATAACGGCTCGTTTAGCATTGATCCTGCAAATCCTTCGTTGGGCTTGTGGAGAGGTTCATAAGGATTTTGTGGATATAGATTCAACAAAATCGGCTATTGCTTTAAGTGAATATTTTGAGAGTTGTTATGCAGATATTCAGAAGTATATGTTGAACGAGAGCATTGAACCTCAAAAGAAAGAATTGCTCGACTGCCTTTCCGTGACTTTTACAACTTCCGATGCCATTCAAGCTGGGAAAGAGGTCGGATTGTCAGAACGATCGGTAATGTATTCTTTGGTAAATCTTGCCACAAATAAGATTATCAAGAAAGTAAAACGAGGAGAATATGAGAAACTGCAATAGATAACCTCATTTGCACGTTGCAGTTGTTGCAGTTTGCACTTTGTTTTCATATAGGATTTCTGCAAAACTGCAATAAGTGCAAAGTGCACGGACTGCAATAATAAAACAATGAAGTATGAGCGAATATAGATTTTCCCTTCAAAAATATAAGCGAGGTTCAAAACTCTCATGTCTTAAGTGTGGAAAGAAACAGTGCTTTGTCAAATACATAGACAATCAAGGAGAGATTACCTTTCCTGATTATGTGGGTAGATGTGACCATGAACAATCTTGTAAATACCATTATACACCTTTGGATTATTTTAATGACAATCCAACGCTGATGAATTATAGCAAGTATAATTTTACTAAAGTGAGCAATCCCAAACCGTGTTTACCACCTTCTTTTATTGATAAAGAACTAATGGAGCGTTCCCTTACCAACTATGTTATGAATCCATTGTACATTTACTTGTCTGGGGTATTGGGCAAGGATGAGATATTACGGATATTCCGATTATATCATGTTGGAACTTCAAAGAAATGGGGCGGTTCTACAGTCTATTGGCAAATAGATTGGCAAGGCAATGTGCGGACAGGAAAGATTATGTTGTATGATAGCGCAACAGGACATCGGATAAAAGATCCGAGAAGTTATGTAAGTTGGGTGCATACAGAGCTGAATCTTCAAGACTATCATTTGAAGCAATGTTTCTTTGGCGAACATCTGCTGCCTGAGAATCCGACCAAACCAGTAGCCATTGTTGAAAGTGAAAAATCCGCTTTGATTGCTACCCATTATATGCCAGAGTTTATATGGTTAGGCACAGGTGGAATGCACGGATGCTTCAAGTCTGATGTGGTGAATGTTTTGAAAGGTCGGTCAGTTATGCTATGCCCAGATTTAGGTGCAAAAGAAGTTTGGCAAGCCAAAATGCCTTTGCTCACTTCCGTATGTTCCAAAGTTGTATTGAGTGATAGCTTGGAACAATGCGCCACTGACGAACAGCGAAAGAACGGATTGGATATTGCGGATTTCTTGTTGATGACTGATACACCAATGATGATACTTCAAAAGATGATAAAGCGAAATCCTAACTTACAGACTTTGATTGATTGTTTGCATTTGGAATTGGTGGATTCAAGTTAGAGAAAGCTTTTGGAGAAGCCCAACTAAGGGAAGAGAAAAATAATTGATTAGCCAAATAAATATTGATGCCAATAGCCACTCCTTGTATTGGCAGATAAACGGATTTACTTTGGACAAATGTAATGCTTGCATTGAGGTTGATAATGCTCCATTTTTAATGGGTATCCTATGCAAGAAGTACCACCGTCCGACAAAAAAGTTTCACTCATTTGTCGTCTTGGAGGCTTCTTGCATTACTCGCAGGCTCGCAATGAATTGAATACTTTTATAAATAAATTCCAGTTATAAACAGCTATGGATATACAACAAGACAACGAAAAACGGAATGTTCGTAACCGTCATATAGACATTCGTTTGACTGAAAAAGAATATAAAATGGTTGTTGAAAAAGCAGCCGAATGTGGTTTGACGCTCAGTAACTATGGACGAAAATTGCTCCAAAATCACCATCCAAGCAAACGACTTTCCGATGAGGAAGTGCAAGGTTTAAACTCTTTGTCGGATGCAAGAGCTGACCTTATCCGCATTCAGAATGTTCTCAAAGGGAAACCGGACGAGATAAAAAAGAGATATTTCCGTGATGAAAATTATATGCGTGCATGGATAGAAGCAGTCAACAGGCTTATCGTCCGATGGGGACAGATACGGGACAGTATAAACCAAATTTGAAGTTATGATAGCACAAGGAAATGCAATTTCCCATGGAGCGAGAGCCATTGAGTATTCAATGGAAAAAGACAAGGCACGGCTTGTCAAGGTGAATGGTCTGCCGGAAAATATCGAGCCTTTGGCTATGTGGTCACGGATGATGCAGCACCAGCACCAATGTATGAAAGACAGGTATAATCCGAAGCCCATAACCTTGAACGCACTACGCTTTGAGATTTCTCCAGCCAAAGAAGAATCTGCAGGATGGACAATGAAGGATTGGCAAGATTTGGCAGATGAGTTTATCACTGTGCTTGATGGTATCGACAAAAGACCTGGCAAATCAGATTGTCGGTTCAGACCGACTAATATCAAAAATAGTCAATATGTCGTTTCGCTACACACCGATAGTAAAAGTGGCATTCCGCACTTGCACATTGTGGCTAACCGCATAGACAATACGGGTAAAACAAACGATGCACATTACATCGGTGAACGTGCCGTTCATACAGCTAACATCATCAATAAGAAACGTGGTTGGGTACAATCTGCACAACGTCGCAATGAGAACATTCGGCAAATCAGTGAAGACTGTTTCACCATTCTGAAAGCTATGCCTAAATTCGATTGGACAACTTATTGTCAGATGTTGAGCGCAAAGGGGTATGACATAAAACTGACCAAAGATGATAAAGGGGTTGTTAAAGGGTATGCCATACGAAAGGGAAATTCCATTTATAAATCTTCAATACTGGGTAAAAGTAGAAAATTGATGCTTTCAAAAATTAAAGCGACATGGGCAGAATTACATGCGTCTGACAAACAAACTCCAGTTCAGTCAAAGGAAGCAGATGCTCAAACAAGGGTGCATATTAATAAAGAGATGATGCCACAATCAAAGCCTTCAATTCACCACTATTCCATAACTGTGGATGGAGAACAATTCGAGGTTGATATACCCGATATGGTTAAGTCTGTTTTTACTGAAGAACTTAGGAACTCGGAAGAAGCCAATCAAACTAATGTACTCAAAGTTGCAACTTTGCTATTTGCCGGATATTTGGATGCTGCTACTTCTATGTCATCTTCATGCGGAGGTGGTGGTAGTCCCGGTGATGGATGGGGGAAAGACAAAAACGAGGATGAACGCAACTGGGCAATCCGTTGTGCAAAAATGGCAAAATGGCTCTGCAAGCCGATTAAACGTGGCAGAAGTAGATAATAATTCATTTATAATCAGACAGAATAATGCGTAGAAGTAAATATGACCAATCTTCTTTGCCTATGAAGGGTGGTAAGGATATGGATAAAGATGATAACATCAGCGAAATAGAAAACCGTGTGGAATTTGATGCCGAGCTTGTAAATCTGGCGAATCAGATAGAGGACATCAAAACTGCTATCCAAGAATTGAGACAGGTAAAAACATTTGTAGATGGTTCTGTATCAACCTTTGAAGAATCGGCACAGGCTCTCAAAGCTGCTGTGAAAGCATCTAATAATATCTCTGATGCTATTTGTAGAATCTTTATGCAGGTAGAGAATACAGTTATAACTGTCAAACTTAGCGAAGAGGATAAATCCATTCTTGCAGAGTCTCGACATAAATTGATTGAAGAAGAAAAATCTTTATTTGAGAAGCAGATAATAGAATTGAAGACACTTCATATTAATCACTGGAAAGCTGTCCAGAATCTCATCAAATCAGAAGCAGGATTTTACTTTACAGGATGGTTCGCAAAGGTGATAGGAGTATCATATCTTGTCCTTTATATTGTTTGTATCATTATGTTTTTTCTATTGATAAAGTGATGGACAGCTTTACATACGCCCCATTATCAGAACGTACCGTTTGTGGTGCCTGATAATTGGGTGTGGTGTAGGTTGGACGATTTAGCTTTCTACAAAAAAGGTCCATTTGGAAGTAGCCTAACAAAAGCAATGTTTGTTCAAAAAGGCGATGATACATATAAAGTATATGAACAGAAAAATGCTATTCAAAAAGACCATGAACTCGGTTCGTATTATATTTCAAAGGAAAAATATTGTTCACTGAGTAGTTTTGCAGTTCATCCATATGATATAATCGTTAGTTGTGCTGGAACCATTGGAGAAACCTATGTTCTGCCACAAAATATCCAAGAAGGTATTATTAATCAAGCTTTAATGTTAATACGTTTATACAATCGTGAAATTGAACGTTTTTATCTACTTTATTTTGATTTTATTCTCAAACAAGAAGCGTATAAAGAAAGTAAAGGAACAGCTATAAAAAATATCCCTCCCTTTGATGTCCTGAAAAACTTCTTAATTCCGATTCCACCGAAAGAAGAACAAAATAGAATTTTGAGCGAAGTAGATAAATGGATGTCTTTTGTTAATGCTATCGAAACAAATAGTAACGACCTACAAACCATCATCAAACAAACCAAGAACAAAATTCTTGACCTCGCCATTCACGGCAAACTCGTACCGCAAGACCCGAATGACGAGCCAGCCATCAAACTCTTGAAGCGCATAAATCCCGACTTCACACCTTGTGATAACGGGCATAGTGAGAAGTTACCTCAAAATTGGGTTTGGGTAAAAGGAAAGAATATCTTTTTCCCTATGAAATCGGCAAAACCCAAGAACAACGAGTTTCAATATATCGATATTGATTCCATTGATAATAAACAGCAAATAATAAACGAAATTAAAACAATAAAAACTGCAAACGCACCAAGTAGAGCCAGCCGTTATACTCAAAAGAATGATGTTATATTTTCGATGGTTCGTCCTTATTTGCGCAATATAGCAAAGGTTGTTACTGATAATTGTATAGCATCGACAGGATTTTACGTGTGTAGTGCTATTCCACAAATTCTAAATTCTGATTATTGCTATTATCTTATGGTTTCAGACTATGTGGTAAATGGATTAAACCAATTTATGAAAGGAGATAATTCTCCCTCTATTAATAAAGGGCATATTGATGAATGGTTATTTCCATTGCCCCCATTGACAGAACAACAACGCATTATTCCAAAGATAGAAGACCTATTTTCTGTTCTTGATAATATTCAAAATGCCTTAGAAGTGTAATCAAATACACTTCTAAGGACTGATGTAACTTTACCAGTTTACTACTTTATCCACAATTTTCTGCTGCTCACTGGCTGTCCGTCTGAGATAGATGCGAGTGGTTTCGATACTTTCATGCCCCATAAGGTCGGCAAGTAGAGCAAGGTCGTTAAAGCGGTCAAGAAAGTTTTTGGCGAAACGATGACGGAATGAATGAGGATAAACCACCTCCTTGTTCATTCCGTATTTTTCGGCAAAATGTTTGAGTTGGGATGCTATTCCACGAGTGGTAATGCGCTGTCCAAAGCGGTTCAGAAAGATATAGCCGGAAGTAAGTCCTATTTCTTTGAGCCATTTCGCAGCCTCCGTGCGCAAGTTCTTCGGGATATACAAACGGCGTATTTTCCCACCCTTACTGTATAGGTCAAGATGCCCGATTTGTACATGTTCTGCTTTGATATGAAGCAGTTCGCTGACTCGTGCTCCCGTAGCAGCCATAAACCATACGATGAAATACCATTCATCGTAACCATCAGCTTTGAGTTGAGCTTTGAGAAATTTGTAATCGGCATCGCTTATTACATTTTCCAAAAAGTTCTTCTGCTGCACTTTTACGAACTTTACCTTCAGTTTCTCCTGTTTCGTAAATTCAAGATACTTGTTGATACCTTGCAGCCGGAGATTTACTGTCTGTGGCTTAAAGTTCTCCACCAAATACCCTTTGTATGCCAAAAGGTTCTTTTTATTCACTTCCACATAATGACTGAGGAAATACTGCACCGTCCACACATACGAGGTGACGGTGTTCTTGGCAAGATTAGTCTTTGCCAAATGATTTTTGAATTTTGTTACCATACTACATTGATTTAGAATGAATATGGTAATAATATAATGGAACGTATCGGGCATTATACGCAGTTACCCGAATCGTGGAGTGTAGTACCTATGCAATTGCTTTGCTCCTTGACAGATGGGAAAAAGCAAAGCGGTATAGAAAGAATAAACCTTGATGTGAAATATTTGCGTGGTGAGCGTGATGCAAAAACCTTAACAGTTGGTAAATATGTGAATGCATATTCGCTTTTGATTTTAGTAGATGGAGAAAACTCTGGTGAAGTATTTAGAACCCCCATTGATGGTTATCAAGGTAGTACATTCAAACAATTGTCTATCAACAACAATATGAATACGGATTATGTTTTGCAAGTTATTAACCTACATCGTAAGACTTTACGAGAAAATAAGGTTGGTTCTGCTATTCCACACTTGAATAAAAAATTATTCAAGGCAATAGAAGTGCCAATTCCGCCTTGTAATGAACAGAAGAGGATTGTTGAAACAATACAAATTGCTTTTGAACATCTTGATACAATAATGGAGAGCCTATAAACTCTCTATTATTGTATCTAATTGAGCAAATGCCTCATTAACAGCATTTATAATTCTTTTTTGTTCTGAAAATGGCGGCAAAGGAATATAGGTATTTACTATTTTTTCCTTGGATATATTGGGCTGTGCTCCACCACCTCCCATTTTTATAAACTCTTCTCTATAGGATAATAAAAAGAGAAACAGAAACTCTTTGTCTATACCATTAAAAACTTCACAAGCACAACAGGCTTGATTCGTTGTGGCAGGAAAAGTTAATATCCCAATCTTTCCTATTGTCGCTCCATACATAGCGATTAACACGCTACCAGCAGGATTAAGCTTCACAGAAGTTTCATTCAAGGCTTTTTCTGTTATGTATTCGGGAATATGGATAATATATCCATCGTTTAAATCTCCCGTTTTTAGCCAAGGAATATTTCCATTATAATAATCCTTATTCAACCTACTTGGTGTACTACCAGACTGCCATTTGCCAATTTTTCCAAGTTTCGTCCAACTCCAATTTTGAGGTGCTTCAAAAGGCAACTGCGTATAATGCCCGTTATCACAAGGTGCGAAATCGGGGCTTATACGCTTCAAGAGTTCAATGGCTGGTTCATCATCCGGGTCTTGGGGTACGAGTTTCCCATGAATAGCAAGGTCAAGGATTCTGTTTTTAGTTTGCTTGATTGTTGTTTGTAAGTCGGCTTTTCCTTGCTCTATTTGCTCAATTAATGCAAACCAATATTCTATTTCTTGTGATATTCTCTCTTGCTCTTTTTGTGGAGGTATCGGAATATAGACATCATTAATAACAGCAACAGAAAGTCCAGGTTGGGCAGTAGCAGTGGCATATTGATTTAAGTTTAACGTTATCAGTGTGTAATATGCCCATATTAAATCTACATCACAATATCTTTCCACAACAACAGCATGCTCTGTTGCATAAAACTTTCCTTTAGCAATATTGACGTTTCCACAAAGTGCTCCTTGCCTTCCGATGATTGGAAAATCTCCTTCTCTATTATACGATGCGACAAATCCTCTAATGCCATTGCCACCATAACATTTGTAAGAATGTGATTCAGTGGCGGTATCTTTAATTTCTTTTGCTGTTATGTTTTTTCCTGCTTGAAGCGTAAATACCTCACCCAAAGTGGATAAACACCATCCATTTGGTAATACCTGCTCATAATGGGGCGTATCAGAAGTTTTTGCAGGCTTCTTACTCTTTTTTATTTTCCCCTCTTTTATCAATCGTTCTTTTTCAGCCTTGATTCGTTCAATCAATACAGATGCAGGCTCATCGTTTGGATTTTGCGGAACGAGTTTGCCACGAATAGCGAGGTCGAGTATCTTTTGACGTAATTTCTTTGTATCCATACCGATTAGTCTTTATCTAAGAAAAGGTTACAAAACTCATTCAGTTGCTGTTGCATACGCTCCTGCGGAATAAGGATGCGTTTATATTCTGCTATCATTGTGGGACTCATGCTTCTACTCATTGCATATTCCACCACCACTTTGTCTGCTTCAGGACAAAGGATAATACCGATAGAGGGGTTCTCGTTGGAACGCTTTACATCTCTGTCAAGTGCTTCCAAATAAAACTCCAATTGACCGAGGTCACGCGGATGAAATTTTGTCTTTTTCAGTTCTACAGCTACCAATGCTTGTAATCCACGATGGAAGAACAGTAAATCAGCCTTGAATGTAGATGCACCTATATTGAGGCGGTATTCTTGATCCATAAAGATGAAATCCTTGCCAAGTTCAAGCATGAATTGCTTCATGTGTTCCACTAAACCATTTCTTAGTTTTGCTTCGCTGTGTTTCTTTGGCAAGTTAAGAAAGTCTATAAACAAAGTGTCTTTGAACATCATTTGAGCATTAGGATAAGCATTGAGCAATCCTTTCGACATATTGTCCTTGCTGCTCAGTAAAGCGGTATACGTTTGATTGGAAATACAACGCTGAAGTTCCCGTTTTATCAAATGTTCCTTATTGGCATAGAGTATATAGAACATTCGTTCTTCAGTACTTTTGCATCGAGAAAGAATCTCTATATGATTGGTCAGTGTAGTCAATTCCAATATTTTAGGCATTTGTATGCTTGGGAACTGGATAATTTGTGCAGTTTCTGGCTGCACAATTATAGTTGTCTCCTGTGTAGGTTGGCTTGTTTCAATTTGTGCAGTTCTTGGCTGCACAAATTCAGAGTTTAAATACTTTTCTACAGTGGCATTGAATGTTTCCGATGAATATTCATCATAGAACATCACCATATTATAAATACTTCTCCGGCTATATCCCTTAATATCTGGTCGTTGAGAGCGGATGTATTCGGACAACTGCGTTACAACTTTGCTTCCCCATTCCTCGCTTTTCAATTTGGCTGAAACATATCCCCCGACATGCCACGCAGTGAGTAATAGCTCGTTATTTACAGCTCTTGAAGCACGACCTTTATGTTGGAGAATGATGTCTATAACTTCTCCAAACTGTTGTTCCATTGATATGATTATCTTATTGTTTTCCATACACTCAATCTTCATTTATGTTTGCGAGCAATTTTTCAAGTTCAGCTACAGCCACACTTATCATTTGGCTTTTATCTTTTATGTCTGTCATCAATTCTGCCAATGAACGGTCGTCCACCTCACCACCTTGTTTAATCCATGTGATGTCGAGGCTTGTCTTGTCACGTGCCAATATATCTTCCACCGAATATTTGCGCCAACGCCCTTGCGGATTATTTTCTGCATCGTAGGTTTCTACCCGATTGTTGTAGCAGGAAACAAAATCGTCTAAATGATGGCGTTCCAGTTTATTTGTGGCAAGTGTGTGCTTTACATCGGTACGATAATCATAAAACCATATTTCTTTGGTAGATTGTCCTTTGCTGAAAAACAGTACATTGGCTTTTACACCTTGGGCATAGAAGATGCCTGTGGGCAAACGTAATATAGTATGCAGATTGAAATCTTGCAACAGGCGTTTACGGATGGTTTCACCAGCTCCGGCTTCAAAGAGGACATTATCAGGAAGCACCACGGCAGCACGTCCTCCGGTTTTGAGCATAAGCATCATGTGCTGGAGAAAGTTCAACTGGTTATTCTTGGTCTCCACATAGAAATCCGGGCGGTTGATGTCCACAGAGCCGGCAGGGCGAGTTCCAAAAGGAGGATTGGCGAGTATCACATCGACAAGGGTTGACGGTTCTTTTTCCAAAGAGTCCTCGCACACAATCGGACTACGGTCTGTGCCTATACCATGCAAATAGAGATTCATTGAAGCAAGCGTTACCACCAAAGGCGTATTATCCACACCATGCAAGGCCTTGTCACGCAAAAAATCGCGTTTTTCTTTACTAGCCGACTGCCCTTTCATATAATCATAGGCAGTAAGCAGGAAACCGCCTGTGCCGCAAGCGGGGTCGCAAACGGTTTCGCCCATTTGCGGATTGATGCAATCCACCATTGCCTGGATTAGCGGACGAGGTGTAAAATATTGTCCGGCACCGCTTTTCTTGTCTTGTCCGTTCTTTTCAAGAATACTCTCGTAGATTGCACCTTTTACATCACCATCCATGATGAGCCATTGCTCTTCATCTATCATAGTGATAACCTTTTTCAGATAAACAGGCTTGTCTATCTTGTTTTGTGCTTTGGTATAAATAGTACCAATCAAATTATCCTGTTCACTAAGCAATTTCAGTGTCTCTTCGTATTGCTTGACCAGTTCTAATCCATCAAGGGAAATCAAATCGCTCCATTGATACCCTGTCGGAATAGCCGATTCCTCACCGAACATTTCTACATTCTCGGCATCCATCTTCAAAAATAGAAGATAGGTCAGTTGGGTAATATAATCGGTGAACCCTATGCCTTGTCCGGCAAGAGTGGTTGCCAGATTCCATACTTTTTTGGTGAGCGATTGCTCTGTTGTGTTATTTGTTACCATAATTTTATGCTGCTTTTCTTAAAACTACAAATGTATAAAGTGAATGAAGAACTTTATCTGCTTTTTGCATATTGCCAAACGCCCGAATCATTTGGGCTGCATGGGTTGCATCATCTTCACGAATATCTCTGACGGTACAAGCTCCGTTAGAAGCTATGTAATCCACTATATGACTGATTACTTCACGCTGCTTGTCGGTTATTTCACGTTGATTTTGCCCTAACCATAGATTGAAATATTGCTTGGATGTAGTGACTACACTGTCCAATCTCTCAATTTGGCGGAAAGCAAAGCGTACAAGTTGTATGATGTTTGTCAAAGCATCACTTTCTTCTTTTGTTGTAGAACGCTTTACCTTGCTTGGAGAAAGAATGGCGTATGAGTTCCAAATTTGTTTTGGGGTAAAATGGTTGTTTGCTATTTTAAGTTTATGCTCCAAATCTTTCAGCATTGAATAAGTTATCGGTTCGCCTTCATTGTTATAGATGATGCGAAGGGCCTCTATTTCATCCGCATTCTCTTTACAAAACTCCTCAAAAGCCTCCGTTGTGTTTTTGGCATCCTCAATGGAGAAACCTTTTGAGATAAGCGTATCTTCTCCGGGCATTAGTGTATTGACAAATCCGGCTGCAAGAATAAGCAAAAATTTCCGTGCATCAGCATGATTAGCAAGTGGAGAAACCAAACCTTTGCGCTCCAGATTAGGCTCTTCTGCTGTAATAAACGGTGGAAGAATACCTTTTTCAAGCGCATCGTATATTCTGGCGGAAAGTTCCTTCATATCATCATTCGCCAAACGAGCAAACTCTTTCCGCTGTGAATCATCTGCTTTATTGTAGATTCGGGCAAGCGTAGCTGCAAGCTGTTTGAGATATTCATCAGGAATATAACCATGACTGATACGCTCCAATAATTCTTTCAGAGTAATAGTTTTTGTAGTCGGTTCATCGGTGGCTGTCGGAATTGTCTTTTCATGTTCAGTCACACCTACCGCATCAACCAAATAGAAACAATCTTTACTGAAGGCATTCGGAGTAACATTACGTAATTGCTCATCACCAATAGTACGCACTCCACGCCCTTTCATCTGAATATACAAAGGCAATGATTCCACATCACGCATGAACATTACCACTTCCAACGGTTTTACATCTGTTCCGGTAGCAACCAACGTACAAGTCACGGCAATGCGAAAATCTTTGTCATTGCGGAATTGGCGTATCAATTCGTTGCTATCTCCTACCGAATAGGTAATTTTCTGAACGAAGCGATCGTCAGTTCTCTCAAATACCTCCTTAGCAATCTGCACGATATTGGTAGCATGGGCTTCATTGAGAGCAAATATCAATGTCTTGGGCAGATAGTCCAAGTTTTTGTCACGTTGTGGATCGTTGAAAAGTTCTTCATATACGACATCCCGATAGGTGGATAGTATCAGTTTGATTTGCGCTGGATTGATGATGCTTCTGTTCAGCTCTTTATTGGTGTATGTTTTAGTTTCTTTATTACAGATGGTTTTCACTTCTCCTGTATAGCGAGTTTCTTCTTTTACATTTTCACCCTCCAAGATAGCACCGCCATTTTCTGTTGCTTGAGTCTTAATGCGATATACACGACAATCCACATTTACACCGTCAACGATACTCTTTTCTAATGTATAGTTGACAATACGGTTGTTATTGAAGAATGCCATTGTTTCAGGAATAGGCGTTGCAGTCAAACCGACCAATCTTGCCGTATCGAAGTATTCCAGTACTTTGCGCCAATTTCCATAAATCGAGCGGTGGCACTCGTCGATGATAATCATATCGAAGTAATCGTGAGGTAAGTTCGGATTGGGTGGCAAGGTTACTTCTTCTATCGGCTCGTTCTCGTCATCATCATCGTTATCACCAACATCTTCGCCTTTCAAAAACGAAAACAGGCGTTGTATTGTAGAGATAACTACGTTGCTATCAGAAGGAATAGATGACGAGCGAAGCCGATTGACAGTAAAGATGGTATTGAAAGCATCTCCGTTTTCGGTCAAGCGAAAAGTACCAAACTCACCTTCAGCCTGCTTGCCCAGATTATTTCGGTCAACAAGGAATAACACTCTACGCATTGAAGTATAAGAAAGCATTCGGTAGGCAGTAAGACAAGCTGTATATGTTTTACCTGCTCCGGTGGCAAGAACCATCAATGCCCGATTTTGCCCATTGCGGAAACTCTTTTCAAGTTCTGTTACCGCCTCGTATTGGCAATCACGAAGCCCTTTCTTTTTCAATGTCGGTAGTCCTGCAAATGTATCTTCAATTCCCAACTTCTTAACTAACTCATGTGGCGTCGGGATAGACATTATCTGCTTGAAATATGAATCTTGTTCACGGAAATCGCAAAAATATAAATCTTTACCATTTGAAGTAAAAATGAAAGGCAATGGCTTTTGATATGTCTGATAGATATTAGGAACATTTCGGGCATATAAGGCAGCCTGTTCACATACTTTATTGGAGAAAGCGTCTATATCTTCCCTTTTTGCTTCAAGTACCCCAACTGCCTTTCCGTTAATAAACAGAAAATAATCAGCTTCAAGATTACCTTTTAGCAGACCCTCTCTTATAGCGACTGCTGTACAAGTCGGTTCGTAGTCTTCTCTATCAACCACTTTCCAACCTGCATCGGCAAACCATTGGTCAATCTTTATTCTCGCTTTTTCTTCAGGTGTCATATATTCCTATATTTTTGTATTATCGGAAGTTAATAGCATTATTTGTCATTCGTGTTTATGGGACTATTTATTGTTGAGACAACATAAATGTCTTGTATTCACGAACTATCAATTCTTTTATATCGACTTCAAGTAAATCTGAAATCTTCAAAAGGCAAGCCAAGTCAGGTTGAGAAGTATTGGTACACCATTTTGAAACAGTTGATGGATTTACATTCAGTTGCTCTGATAACCACTTACTTGTTCGTTTCTTTTCGCATAAGACAATCTTCAGTCTGTTTATATCTTCCATATCATCCTTTTATAATTCGCAAAGATAGTGATTTTATTTCATTTATTTTCCATAGGTGAGGTATTTCGATAAGATATTCTCATCAATTTCAATCTTATGTCGTCCTGTGGTTGTGCGTAGATTCTTCCTGACAGTGTCAAATGTAGAGTTGGCAAACCATTCAGCGAATGTAGCCATTACAAATGAGGTAGTCATATCTCTGCCTATATTATATTGAAAAGCGATATTCCAAGCAAAGTTCTTTAACGAGATTTGAGTGAGGGAGGTACGCTTCTTGATATGAATTTCGGTCACAGAAAGCACTTGGCGATTGGTCGCAAAATAACGGACAGATTCGCAAATCTGGTAAATCTCTGTTTCATCCAAGTCAAAACGTTTAAATGTATCTCGTGTGTATCTAAGGGTAGCATTTAATTTTGCATCTTCTTCCTGTTCTTTTTGTTGTTGGTATTGTTGCTGCTCATGTTGGTATTCATAATGGAATAGCTCCATTCGCTTTTTCTGGATTTCCTCATAGTTTGAAATAGGCGAAGCAACCAAAGGATGTGCCTTTTTACTCGCACATTTTTTGAATGATGCCAAAAGTGATGTCGGAATAGCATCCACAATATACCTTGCTAAGATAATGCAAAGATGGTATAGTAGTTTTAGCATGATATATCCGGCAACCATAACTAATGGCAGGAAACTAATTCGTATGCTAAGCATATTGCATACTTGAAATGCAATCATTGAAGCCAGCAGTACTATAATAATTTCTATTGCTAGCGAGTGGAATATATATTGTTTTTGCTTCATACCTATTGTTGTTTATTTCGCAATACAAAGATACAGCATATTTTCATAAAAAACGAAAGAGAAAAATAGGTATGATTTTGCAAATCAATTGCTTATGAAAAGAAAAGCCAAACAAGAGCAAATATCCAATGCAAAATGAAAACATCTGCAAATAAAAGAAATCACTTAAATAAAGTTAAAGTTTTATTTGCGTGGTTTTTGGACGCAACAACTACCCTGTAAACTCTCCATTTGAATATAAAACACTCATATTTGTACCAAACTATATATAATTTATTGATATTCAATATGAATTATCTTTGAGGAAGTGAAATAAAATCGCTGAATAAGACGATTGAAATAATAGAAAAGGGGGTGAAAGTCTATGACTTTCAACCCCTTTTTATTTTTGAATGACTATTATTCTATATCGGAAAGTTCAAAAAAAAGTCCGTACGTCTTTTTTTTAGGGCGATTTGTCGAATAAATTTTCTGGTAATGAAAATGTAGCTTATCTTTGGTATAACAAAATAACATGTAATGGGTATGAGAACAATTTATCTTCTATTATTTCCCTTGTTTTTGTTTTTTATAGTATCCTGTACTGAAGATGAAGTAGATCCTAACTTTTCGATAGAGAATGTCGGAGATGTCGTGATGGGTTCGGCTAAAGGTTCGCAGGTAACAATCAGTTTTACGAGTACCCGTGAATGGAAGGCGAGTACAGTTGCGGATTGGTTTACAATCGCTCCGGTTTCGGGAGAAGCGGGTACGTGCAATATTACGCTTACTGCTATCAGTGAGAATATAACAGGAAATGTACGTACAGCAACACTTACATTAACTTCTGGGACATTGACGCAAGACATTACCATAGAGCAGGAATCGGCAGAATTTGTGAATCTTGAGCAGAATATATATAATGTATCTGTTGAAGGTGGGGAATTGGATATTAGATTCTCTACGAATATAGCTGAAGATGAATTGTTGATTTATGGTTCTTTGGGTACTGGCACTTGGCTGACACAGGAGACAAAAACTCGTGCATCCTCTTCCTACATGCTTAACCTGACTGTATTGCCTAATACTGATGGTGTTTCCCGTACTGCCTATATCTACTTTGTGAAAGTAACTGATATGGAATCAATCGTAGTAGAGATGGTTACTATCATACAAAGGGGGGAAGTGGCTAGTGAATCTACTGATTATTCGTCAGATAAAAAAGTACGTGTTCTGCAAACAGCAAAGTTGGGAAAAGGGCTTCCTATTGTGCTTATGGGCGATGGATTTATAGATACTGAAATTAACGATGGAACTTATGATGCGGTTATGGACAAAGCTTTTGAGAATCTTTTTACGGAAGAACCCATCAAGTCACTTCGAGATTATTTTAATGTATATGCAGTAACTGCGGTTTCGAAACACAATATTTTTGGTACAGGATATGAAACAGCGCTTGGTTGTGAACTGGCGGGTGGAAACAGTACGGGGATTTCCGGTGAAGATAATGCTGTACAACGTTATGTACAATGCGTGGATAATATAGATATGAGTGAAACATTGGCTGTTGTAATTCTAAATTCTCCTGCGTATGCAGGAACTACTTATTTTGGTTATACTAATCAGACGAAAGTGGTTGAGTTTGCTATTGCTTATTGCCCGGTGATATACGATTTGCAAAGTGAAAGTTTCAGGCAGGTACTTGTACACGAGGCTGTTGGACATGGTTTTGCCAAATTGGAAGATGAGTATGCTTATCAGGAAAATGGAACTATTTCTTCTAAAGAAATAAAATATGTACAGTATCTGCAGACATTAGGATGGGCGCAGAATGTTGATTTTACATCCGATCCATCTCAGGTACTTTGGTCTGCTTTCTTGAATGATAATCGGTATGTGTCAGAAAAACTGGGAGTATTTGAAGGGGCATGTACTTATATAAAAGGGGCGTATCGTCCTTCAGAAGAGAGTATGATGAATAGTAATACCGAGGGGTTTAATGCTCCTTCCCGTAAAGCGATATATGATAAAATAATGGAAAGAAGTTTGGGTAAACAAATGTCTTATGAGGAGTTTGCCGTATTTGATTTGCAGAATAAATCACAAACGCGCAGTGCTAAACCAACTATAGGACCAAGTAAGCCATTCACGCGTCCTCACTTTGTAAATAGAATGTTAGATAAGTAAAGCAGATGAGGCTGAACTTCAAGTTTAGTTTTGAGTTCAGCCTCATCTGGACTTTATATGTAACGTATTTATTTTGAATCAGAACTTTATTGCAGTATACAGCCTGTACAAAAACATTAAAGCTGTTGTATTGGGTGTACTTTACTTTTGTATTCCATTCTGGCTTAGATACAAATTACGTTAAGTACAGTATTTCTCTAATCTTTTCCCGGTTGCCTACAATCCAGACGAGATCTCCTAATTGGAAAGTTGTGTCTTTATCCAAGGTAATCAGTTCGTCATTTCGTTCAATAGCTACAACAATGCTATCATGCTTCTCTCCTAAATGAGACTGAGCGATGGTCTGATTTAAAAAGCGGAATTCTTCGTCTACCGTGAAAGAGTGGAGAGTTATCTTTTTATCCACTGCATCCATATCTGATGTATTTTTTACATCTTCTATTCTATTTCTGAATTCCTGCAATTGCGTATCTGTACCAACTACTGTCAATTTATCCTGCGGATAGATGTGTTCAGAGCTTTTCGGTATATATATGTTCAGATCGCCACGAGTGATCGCGACGACATTTACTCCAAAATTTTGCCTGAATGAAAGTTCTCCTAAAGACTTGCCGATGTAATCGGAATAAGGCGATACGAGGATAGATGTCAAGTCAAGGTCTTTATCATTGAATTCGCTATTGAAACTTGTTTTTAGCGGGTGCCGTTTTTTAGCTACCTCTTCCCGTCGGTTAAGATTGGCAAGGAATCTTGTTTCCAATCGTGAATATTGCGTGAGGTCTTCCCTAAGAATAAGAATCAATGCTACTACGGCTATGGCAATAATCACACTTATTCCCCAGTTTAGTTTAAAGTAGCTGATGACTACACTAGTGATAAAGAAAAGAGCAACAGATACACGTCCCAGAACCAGGGAAACCAGGCGTCCGTGATTGTAATTCTCGTCTCTCCATAGCTTCAGGAATAATTCCGAAGAGTTGTATTTGTTGGAGATGAGCGCCCATAAAAAAGGAGTCATAAGCAGAAGAGTACCCAGACACATCACCAGTTTGATCCATATAGTGATAGGAGTAAACATTTCGCTGATGGCGGGATAAATGATTTGTATCGACAGCAGCCAAATAGCAGTGAGCAGTACGCTATAGATGACAACTCTCCCAATCATGTTTTTTAGTAATTTCTTCCAGTCACTATCGTGGTTCATGGTCTTCTTGCCGGAAGCATAACGATCTAATGTCTCCTGTACTTTAGTAGGCAATATTTTGTAAAGCCATTCGGCAAAAGGATTGGCTAAACGGATAAAGTAAGGAGTCGTGAAAGTGGTAATAACAGATACAGCCACAATGATAGGTGAAATAAACGGATCAAGCACTTTGAGCGAAACACCCAGTCCGGCAATAATGAAAGCAAACTCTCCGATTTGTGCCAGGCTGAATCCGGATTTGATGGAAGTGTTCAGTGGTTCTCCGGATAAGAGTACGCCAAACGAAGAGAAAATGGCTTTGCCGATAATGGTAACCAGTGTAATGATGATGACAGGCCAGGCGTATTCTACCAATACAGCCGGATTCACCAGCATACCGACCGAAACGAAAAAGATAGCTCCGAAGAGATCTTTTACCGGTTGTATGATATGTTCGATATGTTCGGCCTCGATGGTTTCGGCAAGGATAGATCCCATGATAAATGCTCCTAGCGCTGTTGAAAAACCTGTGTAAGTAGCCAATACCACCATTCCCAGACAAAGACCGAGAGAGACAATCAGAAGAGTTTCGTTATTCATCAACTTCTTTGCTTTTTTGAGAAAGGCCGGAATAACGAAGATACCTATGAGAAACCACAGGATTAAAAAGAAAACGACCTTGAGCACACTTATCAGCAAATCTTCACCCACAAAGTCTTGACTCACTGCCATTGTGGAAAGAAGCACCATCATTAAGATAGCAATCAGGTCTTCCACTACCAGAGTACCGAATACGATACCGGTAAAACGTTGGTTACGCAATTCCAGATCATTGAAGGCTTTGATAATGATTGTAGTGGACGACATAGACAACATTCCCCCCAGGAAAATGGAATTCATAGTGCCCCATCCTAATAATTGTCCCACCAAATATCCAATGAGCAACATGCTGATTACTTCGGTGATAGCCGTTATAAAAGCTGTGGAACCTACATTCATGAGCTTCTTAAAACTAAACTCCAGTCCGAGTGCAAAGAGCAGGAATATAACACCTATTTCTGCCCATATATTGATATTCTCAATATCTCCTACTGTAGGGAAAATATTAATATAAGGACCTGCCAGCAATCCGGCAATAATGTAACCTAAGACTAAAGGCTGTTTTAGCCATTTGAACAACAAGGTTATGATACTGGCCGATATTAATATCAGCGCAAGGTCGGCAATCAAAGTTGGCAAGTGTGACATTAGATGTGGGTTTATTTATTATAACATTCCTGATAGATAATATGTTTCCATCTATAAAAAGATGGAAACAATATAATAAATAGCTGCAGCTAAGAGTCCACTGACTGGAATTGTAAGAATCCAGGCAGTCATGAGGCTTTTGGTTACTCCCCAACGAACGGCAGAGAGGCGTTTAGTTGCACCTACTCCAATAATCGCTCCTGTGATAGTATGTGTAGTACTAACGGGGATTTTCAACATTTCCGTAATGTAGAGAGTGAAAGCACCTGCTGTTTCGGCAATCACTCCTTCCAATGGGGTTACCTTGGTAATTTTTGTTCCCATTGTTTTCACTATTTTCCAGCCACCGGACATCGTACCGAGTGAAATTGCTGTGAAGCACGAAAAAGCAACCCAGTCGGGAAGGTCATTGATGCTGTTGATACCCATGCCCAATCCCATTGAATGGCCGGCTATCATGGCAGCGGCAATAATACCCATTACTTTCTGTGAATCGTTCAAGCCATGTCCGACGCTGAAGAGGGCGGAGGATACGAGTTGCAACCTCTTGAACCATTGCTCGGCTGTGTGGGGATGTGCGCGTCGGCAGATGTAGAGGACAAACAGAGTGAAACCGAAAGCAATCACCATTCCGATAAAAGGAGCCAGAAAGATGAAAGCTGCAATTTTAAGAATGATATTAAGTTGAATTGCTTCAAACCCGTTTGCCATAATGGCAGCTCCTGCAAATCCTCCGATAAGCGTATGTGAGGATGAAGACGGGATACCTTTCCACCATGTTACCAGGTTCCAAGTGATGGCTGCTATCACTCCTGCCAATATAATAGGTAAAGTGATATATTGTTCTACCACCGTTTTGGATACTGTGTTGGCAATACCGAATCCGCCTATTATGTATTTGGCAATGAAAAAAGCAACGAAATTGAAGAAAGCAGCCCATAGTACAGCTTGAAAGGGGGTAAGCACCCTGGTAGATACGATTGTAGCTATTGAGTTTGCTGCATCGTGAAAGCCGTTGATATAATCGAATATCAGAGCCAGAATAATGATAGTCACTAATAATTCCATGTGTTCCGGCTTACTTTATGCGTACTTTACAATCAGGTTTTTCAGAATCTTGCCTACGTGCTCTGCGGCATCGGTCGTTTTCTCCAGTTCATGCATGATTTCTTTGATCTTTATCAGTTCAATGCAGTCTTTTTCTTCTTCAAATAGCCTGGTGATAAAGAATTCATATACGTCATCTGCCTGATTCTCGATTTCATGTAATTTTGAGCAATATTCCCGGAGAAGAGTCGGTTTCTTACGGAATGTTTCAAGTTCGTCCATGGCTTTACAGATGTAGGTCGCTTCTTCCTGAATCAAACGGCTCAATTCTTTGCCGTTCTCCGAGATAGGACGGGGATTGTAAATAGATATTCGTTTGGCACAACTATTTATTCCGTCGATGACATCATCCATGCAGGAAGCTAAGTCATGAATATCTTCACGGTCGAAAGGAGTGATGAATGTAGTGCCCAATTCATCAAAAATCCGATGCGTCAGTTTGTCCCCTTCACGTTCCAGCTCTTTGATTTTCTTGTAGTAGTCTGCACGTTCTGTAGGTGAGTCATGTTGCAAGCTTTCTGTTAAAACAACGGATGCTTCACAGAGCACTTCTGAAAGTTGTTTCAGCAATGGGAAAAATTTGGGCTCCTTTGGAGTAAACCGGCTAAAAAAAGAATTTTTCATAAGTGTAAAAACTTTAAATTGTTTTTTCTTCTCTATTTATATTAGTAACAAATGAATACAGATTATAGTTTGGTGTTTTAAGACTTTAGTTTGGCCCGTACTACCTCTATGATTGCAGGTAATATAGAGATGAATATGATGGCAACGATCAGCAGTTTCAAGTTCTCTTGTACAAACGGAAGGTCTCCGAAGAAATAACCGGCGTAGCAGAATATGCCAACCCAAGCCGCACCACCCGCTAAATTATACATCATAAAATAGTAATAGTTCATCTTTCCCATTCCTGCTACGAAGGGAGCAAACGTGCGTACTATCGGGACGAATCTGGCCAGAATAATTGTTTTCCCACCATATTTCTTATAAAACTCGTGTGTCTTCTCCAGATGGCTTTGTTTGAATATCCTGGAATTGGGATTATTAAAAAGCTTTCGACCGAAGAAGTGTCCGATCATGTAATTGCAGGAATCGCCTAATACGGCAGCGGCAAATAAAATGATAACGAGTATATGCACACTGATAGGCATGTCAGGTAAGGCAGAAATAGCTCCTGCAACGAAGAGCAGAGAATCACCTGGAAGAAAAGGAGTGACCACTAATCCGGTTTCACAGAAGATTATAAAAAACAAAATGGCATACGTCCAGGCATGATAATCACGCACAATCATAACCATATATTGATCGATATGAAGGATGAAATCCAATAAAAAGTTCATTTTATATACTTTGGTTGTTATGGTAAAAAAAGAATGTTATTGGCTTCCAGACCATAGTGAATACTCTTTTCACTTAAATGGAGGATGCAAACAGAAAGTGAGACATCAAAGACTGGAATAGTCTTATGCCGGAAAAAATATAAAATGGCTAAATGAGTATGTGACCTAATGAATAGATATGATATCTATCAGAATATTTAAAAAGATTGGTATAATATGAAAAACCTGTCCATTGGTTTTGAGGAAGCTGAATCTTCAGAGAGCTTAGTATACGGATAGTGACAGAAGGAATATTGAATCGTAGTATCTTTAAAGGAGAGAGGTGTCGGAAAGAAAATGGATTTAAAACACCATTATCGTTATTGTAATCTTGCTTTCCGGTGTATTCTTTTGTTTTGACTAGTTTCTGTTCTTTATCCAGCTGTATGATGCTGGTTTTGGAGGTGTATGAATTGGTATAGGTTTGTATGCTGGTACTACCGGCTTCTAACCGGTATGCCTCCTGTGCTTCATCGGAAATCAGATGGAATCCCCAATTCAGAAATACGCCTAATAGTATACAGAATATGTACTTCATCATAACGGTCGCAAAGGTAGAAACTATTTTTATATGAAATACATATTCACAAGCATAATTAACAATTATAATTGTAGCTCTATCGGGAGGGATTCATTATAGTTATGTTAACTTCTGTTGTTTACAGTGAATACAGTAGTCGTAATGCACAGTTCGCAGTTTTCCGCACTTGGGGCAGGTGTATTTATGATTTTGCCATATTAAGAAGTTTTCTTCTCCCTGTTCTTTTATGAATGTAAGATTCATAATCATACTCATTTTGTATTTGTTTTGGTATCTTGCATCTAGTGCTTTTAATCGTTTGCAAGGGAAATTTGTGCATTCAAAACAATAATACTTTTTCTTATCACATGAGAAAATAATACAGTTTTGGCAACTTTCCCGAATTTTTCCTGTTTGGGTTCTACAACCGGGGCAAGGCTTTTTTACATCTTGAAAAGCATAACATAATGCGCAGTCCATTCCACAAGGTGCGATGGAACTGATTCTGACTGTCCTCTTGAATATCATTGGCGTATAAGTTATCCCGTTGGTACATTGTTTCCCGGCAATCTTGTCGAAACCCAGACTTTGATAAAAAGGAATAGCGTACGTGGATGAATTAACAGTCATTTCATCTACCGGACAATCATTGATAGCGAAACAGAATAACTGTTTGCCGATACCTTTGCATTGGTACTTTTTTCGGATAAAGAATAAAGAAAGATGTTTCCCCTCATGCTTTGTCCCCATGATGCCGACCAGATTCTTATCCTCAAAAGCACCATAAATCACTAATTCATTCATCAGTTGCTCGTTGGAGATAAAGCTTTTAAATGAATTCAAACCTTCTTCATCGAAGTCTTCCGCTCCACATTGTATATATACCTCCAATGCTAACGATGTAGCCAGGGCGTATTCGGTCTTGTCTAATTTGCGTATCATAGTGATTGCTTTTATCATTAATTTGCCGGGAAAATTACTATTAATTTCCGGATATGGTATTGAAATCTGATTTCTTTTTCTTTTTTTTGTAAAAGCTGTAGGGTATTTCCGGTTTGAGCGCTCTTATTAGTAGAAACGCAATTTATTTACCTTTAAAAAGCATCAGTATGAAGAATGTAGAAAAACACTTGGTTGGATGGCTATCAGTTTGGTTACTGCTTTGTAGCTATCCTGTGTGGGCGCAAGGAGATGCCGGAGATTATCTTACGATCGTTGGTATGGTGAAAGACAAGCAAAATAAAAAAGCTCTGGAGAACGTAAATGTATCGGTGCATGGTAGCAATATCGGTACTGTGACGAATGCGGAAGGAGAATTTGCTTTGAAGATAAAAAAAACGGAAACCCCGCGTGAACTGGACATTTCACATATCGGTTATGTAAATACTCATATCTCTTTGGAGAAAGAAACAGCCGCTATGTTGACAGTTTGGTTGACGCCTCATTCCAATCTATTGAATGAAGTGGTGGTATTTGCCGAAAATCCACGTATAATTGTAGAGAAAGCAATCAATAAGATTCCTTTAAATTATAGTGATAAGCGTGATATGCTGACGGGATTTTACCGGGAAACCGTACAGAAAGGGCGTCGATATATCGGTATATCGGAAGCTGTGCTCGATGTGTCCAAAACAGCCTATACCAATAGAAATATAAACTATGACAAAGTGCGAGTGGAGAAGGGACGTCGTCTGCTTAGTCAGAAAGCAAGTGACACATTAGCTGTCAAAGTTGTGGGTGGACCTAATCTGGGCGTCACTTTGGATGTCGTGAAGAACAAGGGAGCGTTACTCGATTTTGAAGAATTGAATAATTACGAATTCTGGATGGCAGAATCCATGCTTATAGATAATCGTATGCAGTATGTTATTAATTTCCGCCCGAAAGTCATTCTTATGTACGCTTTATTATACGGTAAATTGTATATCGATCGTGAACGGTTGTCATTCACCCGTATAGAAATGAGTCTGGATATGCAGAATAAATCGAAGGCGACTACCGCTATTCTGTATAAGAAACCTCTCGGTCTAAGATTCAAACCGCAAGAACTCTCTTACCTGGTCACTTATAAAGATGTAGATGGAAAAACGTATCTGAACTATATTCGTAACACGATCCGTTTTAAATGTGACTGGAAGCGGAAGTTGTTTTCCACAAGCTATACGGTAGCTTCCGAAATGGTAGTGACCGATAGAAAAGAAGGAGTATTGGAGAATATACCCAACAAAGAAGCTTTCAGCCTGAATCAAATATTTTATGATAAGGTAGACGAATACTGGAATCCGGATTTTTGGGGAAACTACAATATCATCGAACCTACGGAATCTTTAGAGCACGCAGTGGATAAATTGAAAAAGCAATCGAATTGAAATAGGGATAGTTTTCTTATATTTGAAGTCAATCATAAAGAAAAGCAAGTATGCTGGATGAACTGCTCATACTAAAAAAGATAAAGGAAGGTGATATAAAAGCGTTTGAGGAGCTCTTTCGCCGTTACTATTTTCCTCTTTGCTGTAATGCGGCAGGCATTACCGGGCAGATGGCGGTAGCGGAAGAGATTGTGGAAGAGCTTTTCTATGTACTTTGGAAAGAAAGGGAGCGCTTACAGATTTTCCAGTCCGTTAAGAGCTATCTGTACAGGGCGACTCGCAATCAATCTTTGCAGTATTGTGAACACGAAGAAGTTAGGAACAGATACCGTGAAGCAGTATTGAACACTTCCAATCCGGAGCAGTCGACAGATCCTCATCAACAGATGGAGTATGAGGAATTACAGAAATTCATAAATAGCACTCTTGAAAAGCTGCCAGTCCGCAGACGACAGATTTTTGAGATGCACCGTTTGGAGGGGCGGAAATATGTGGAGATAGCGACACAGCTTTCTCTTTCAGTAAAAACAGTAGAAGCTGAAATGACAAAAGCCCTCCGGACATTACGAGAAGAAGTTGAAACTTATATTCACATGAAGTGATGAAAACAGATATTTATAAAATAAAGACAGATCAGGCATGGAACCGATTGTATAATCGCCTGGACAATGACCGTTTACTTGCGAAAGTTGATGAAGGCCGTTCTATACGCAAACATTCACAATGGATCAGATACGGAGCAGTTGCCGCCGTTTTGATAGGCGTCGTCTGGGGAGCTTTGTATTGGATGACCGGTTCTGAAAGAGAACCGGCACAGAATTTTCTTACACAGGAAAATCAAGGCATTTCCACTTTGGCAACGACTCTTGAAGACGGTTCTGTGGTACTTTTGGCAAAGGAAACCTCCTTATTATATCCGAAGCATTTTATTGCTGATAAACGGGAAGTGAGTTTGCAGGGAAATGCTTTCTTCGACGTAGCAAAGAAGCAGGGACAACCCTTTTGGATTGATACGGAACAAGCTAAAATTGAAGTTTTGGGAACCGCTTTCAGTGTACAGAGCGATGAACATGCTCCGTTCCGCTTATCTGTACAAAGAGGGATTGTGAAAGTTACTCTAAAAAAAGGAAATCAGGAATGTTATGTAAAAGCGGGAGAGGCAGTAGTGGTGCAATCGCAACGATTAGTCGTTCTCGATGCGGATAAAGAGAATGAAGAGTGGGGGAGTTTCTTTAAACACATACGTTTTAAAGATGAATCTTTGGCGAACATTCTGAAAGTGATGAATTTGAATTCGGATAGTTTGCAAATACAAGTTGTCTCACCGGCATTGGAGGAACGTCGGCTGACTGTCGAATTCTCTGACGAATCTTCTGAAGTTATAGCTAATCTGATAGCTAATGCGCTCGGTCTGCAATGTATCCGGCAAGGAGATATTCTTTTATTATCGGAATAGAACTCATTAAAGTTGGGAAAAATGAAACAGTCTTATCATTATCTGTCCGTTCTGCTGATACTCTTCTTCTTCGTCGATATGATGAGAGCGGATGGAAGTGATGTGCTGGAACGTATAGTCAGACTTCCCAAGATAGAAGGTACTGTTTATTCATTGTTGAGTGATGTCTCTCAACAGTCGGGATATATGTTTATTTATGATAGTAAAGTCATTGATAATGATGCAGTAGTGAAGATAAAGGGAGGCGAACGTTCCATTCGTCAGGCAGTGTATGACATCGTAGGAAATACCAGTCTGGAGTTTCAAGTGATGGGCACTCACATCCTGATTACTCTCCCTTCGGAGAAAAAGGTACGTGTGCAACAAGATTTTGTTCCGGAACAGATAACAAACTTTGTCATTATCGGTACTTTGCTGGATAAGGAGACAGGAATACCTATCTCTTCTGCTACTGTTGGAGTGCGAGGAACATCTATTGGCAGTATAACGAATCAGAATGGAGATTTTAAACTGTCTTTACCCGATTCTTTGAAAAATGATTCGATTACTTTTTCTCATATAGGTTATCTTTCACAGGACATAGAGTTTGCTTTGCTGATTGGACGGCACAATATACTTAGTCTCGAACCTAAAATTGTCCCTTTGCAGGAAGTGGTGATTCGTCGAAGTGATCCAAAGAAACTTTTGCGTGAAATGATTGAGCGGCGGAATAAGAATTATTCGCATACTCCGGTATATCTGACTACTTTTTATCGTGAAGGAGTTCAGTTGAAAAACAAATTTCAAAACTTGTCGGAAGCTGTGTTTAAGGTTTATAAGACATCCTCATATTCTTCTGTACCGGATCAGGTGAAGCTGTTGAAGATGAGTCGGCTAAGTAATGTAGAAGCAAAAGACAGCTTGCTTGTAAAAGTAAAATCCGGAATTCAGGCTTGTATCCAGATGGATATCATCAAAGATATGCCCGAGTTCCTGACTCCTAGTGTAGAGAAGGGTATTTATGACTATACTTCAGAAGGAGTAACATTTTTAGAGGACCGATTTGTAAATGTGGTGCATTTTGAGCAGAAAAAGGGAATCAGCGAACCTCTTTTTTGTGGAGAGCTATTTCTTGATTCCGAGACAAGTGCTCTATTGCAAGCCCGTCTGGAAGTTCATCCTGTATATGTGAAGAATGCGGCAGGTATGTTTGTCGAAAGGCGTACGCGTAACGTGCGAATGATTCCTCAAAAGGTGGTATATACAATTTCTTATAAACCGTGGCAAGGGACTTATTACATACACCATATCCGTGGAGATCTTCATATCAAAGTGAAACGGGTAAAAATGCTGTTCGGCAGCCGGGATCTTCATATCTGGTTTGAGATGATTACTTGCAAGGTGGATACCGAACAAGTGGTCGTATTTCCCCGTACAGACAGATTGCCCACCCGTACCATCTTCTCTGACACCTATTTCAAATATGATGAGAACTTCTGGAAGGACTTCAACGTGATCCCATTGGAAGAGGAAATCAGTAAACTGATAGAAAAGATCTCTTTGAAGATAGAAGAAATAGGTGATTGATTTGTTTTGTTATTCAATGAGATTGCTGTACCTTTGCATCCGGTTTAAAAGATTGTATGTTATGGAATTACCAAAAGATCCGATGATGTTGTTCAGCGTCATCAATATGAAGTTACGTGATTGTTATTCTTCACTTGACGAACTTTGTGAAGATATGAATGTGGATAAGGATGAATTAGTGAATCAGTTGAAAGCCGTGGGCTTTGAATATAGTGTGGAACACAATAAGTTCTGGTAATCATTTTCTTGTTTACAACTTATAGATAAACTACTAAAAGTGCCTTCATCGCCTTTACAAAGGATATGGAGGCACTTTTTATATCTTATGCGCAGCTTCTCTCTTACTCTTTCTTGTTAATAAAAGCAAAATGCGGATTCCCGTATTTAACTTCCCCGCTCTTCTTCGTTCTAACTAATAAAGCTCAGAAAAAGAATTGATGATAAACGAGAATAAAATTCGTGAAGCTTGTGCCTCGAATCGCGAACGGGGATTCAAGATGTTGATGGACTCTTTTCAGGTACCGATATATAATTATATCCGTAGACTGGTCGTATCTCATGAAGATGCGGAGGATGTGCTTCAGGAAGTCTTTATCCGGGTGTTCCGGCATATCGATCAGTTTCGCGAAGAAAGTTCACTGTCAACCTGGATTTACCAGATTGCCACGAATGAGAGTTTACGCTTGCTGAACGGTCGTAAAGATGAGGGAGTTGTTTCTGCAGAAGATGTTCAGGAAGAGTTGATGGGCAAGTTGAAGGCTTCCGATTATATTGATTATGAAAATGAGCTGGCAGTGAAGTTTCAGGAGGCCATTCTAAGTTTGCCTGAAAAGCAACGGCTTGTATTCAACTTACGTTATTACGATGAACTTGAATATGAAGAGATTGCCCGTGTACTGGATAGCAAAGTGGATACACTAAAAGTGAATTACCACTATGCGAAAGAGAAGATTAAGGAATATATATTAAACAGATAGAATGATGAAAAAGGATTTTGATTTTGACGATATTGGTAAACGGACACCTTACCGTACCCCCGATGGATTCTTCGAGGATGTGCAACGAAAGGTGATGGAACGCGCCGGAGTGAAGCAACAGCGGAAATCTCACATGAAGCTGATTATTTCTACGGTGATTACCATGGCGGCAGTATTGATCGGATTTTTGTTTGTTCCATCTTTGAGACAGGCAGATGAGGTGAAAACGTCTTCTTCGAAAGTATTAGCTAATGGTACAGAATCTGTAGATAAATGGATTAAAGAACTATCGGATGAGGAGTTGGAAGAGCTCGTCAGCTTCTCTGAAAATGATATATTTTTGAATTAAGTAACTCAATCAATTATTTTAAACGTGAAGATTATGAAGACTAAATTTATTTATGTAATTATGGCCGTCCTCCTGATGGGAAGCCAGATGACTTTGTCTGCACAGAATACGGATAACAAACAAAAAAAACAGCGTCCTACACCAGAACAAATGGTGCAGATGCAGACTAAACAAATAGTAAAAACATTGATGTTGGATGATGCAACGGCAGCTAAGTTTACTCCGGTATACGAGAAGTATCTGAAAGAATTGCGTGAATGTCGTATGATGACTCATAAGGCGAGAACAGAGAAAACTAAAGGACAAGGCACAGACGCTAAGAAAGAACGTCCGTCCATGACTGATGACGAGATTGCGACCATGTTACGGAACCAGTTTACTCAAAGCCGTAAAATGCTGGATGTTCGTGAAAAGTATTACAATGAATTCAGCAAGATACTTTCGCAGAAGCAGATTTTGAAGATTTATCAGCAGGAGAAGATGAATGCTAATAAGTTTAAGAAAGAGTTTGACCGAAGAAAAGGACAGAAACCGGGACAGGGACATCACCAGGGGCAAAGATCTCGCGCTCCACGTCCGGACCAGAAATAAATATTAGGTTTATTTTATTATAGTTTTATTTTACTAAATCAACACAATTTGAACATAGACAGCCATATTTATTCTTTTCAGTACCGTTTGATTACTTGTTATGTCTTGTTACTGATTAGTTTGACTGTTTTTGCTCAGTCCGGCAAAGAGCGTTTTTCCGGTCGTGTGATTGATACTGAAACCTATCAGCCGGTACCGTTTGCTACGGTCCGGCTTTTAGCTTTACCGGATAGTACATTGTTGGGCGGCGGCGCTACGGATGCTATCGGTAAATTTCAACTTTCCGTTTCTATTCCTAATCATGCAATTAAAGCGAAGTCTTTATTATTACAGGTGTCATATGTCGGATATAAGCAGGTTTTTCATCCCATTTCCATTTCCAGCAAAAGCTCTTCTTACGAATTGGGGGATATAAATCTGACTCAGGAAAGTTATGCTTTGGATGAAGCAGTGGTAGTAGGGCAGGCTCCAATGGCGGTGACAGAGGGGGATACAACGGTATTCAACGCTTCTGCCTATCGTACTCCCGAAGGCTCAATGCTTGAAGAATTGGTAAAACAGCTTCCGGGAGGTGAAATAGATGCAGACGGTAAGTTGCTAATACATGGCAAGGAAGTAAAAAAGATTTTGGTGGACGGTAAAGAGTTTTTCTCTGATGATCCGAAAGCTGCTCTTAAAAATCTTCCTGTGGAGATGGTGGAGAAGTTAAAAGCGTATGAACGTCAATCGGATTTGGCACGTCTTACGGGAATAGATGACGGAGAGGAAGAGATGATTCTGGACTTGTCTGTGAAAAAAAATATGAAACGGGGCTGGATGGAGAATTTTATGGGAGGATATGGAAGTAAAGACCGTTATGAATTAGCCAATACCTTGAACCGTTTTCGTGAAAACTCTCAATTAACCATTATCGGGAATCTGAATAATACCAATAACCAGGGATTCTCGGAATTACAGAATGAATCTTCCAGTTCAACAGGCAATATCCGTAGCCGGATGGGACTGACTACCTCCCGCTCATTGGGGCTTAATGCGACTTATGATTGGAAGCGCGTTAAATTACGTTCAAATATTCAATATGTCGGCACCGATCGTTTGGAAGATAGCCGTACCACAGTCGACAACTTTCTCCGGGAAGATAAATCAATCAATCTGGGCACGAGTCATAGCCGACAACAGAATCACGAACTGGTAGCCAATGCTTCTCTTGAATGGAAAATGGATTCTGTTACTACATTGATTTTCCGTCCTCAATATCGTTTCTCAGCCAATGACAGAGAGAATAGTGGCTTTCAGGAAGGGTGGGGGAATGATGTCTTGTTGAATGAAAGAGAGTCCTCCGGCACCAATCATAATTCCCGGTATAATCTGACGATGATGTTGCAACTTAGCCGGAAATTGAGTCGTTTGGGGAGAAATGTTGCTTTGAAGGTAGACTATGGTACTAATGCTTCAGCTACAGACCGAAAGAGCCTTTCCACCACCCGGTACTTCAAAAATAATACGAAGAAGATTCAGAATCAGAAAATAGAGGATGATGTTGACGGCTATAATTACCGGGTGCAACTGGTGTATGTAGAACCATTGCCGTGGCGGCATTTCCTGCAACTTCGTTACAGCTATCAGTATAGAGTGAACAATTCGGATCGTTTTGTCTATGACTGGGATAAGGAACTGGAAGAGTTTGCTCCTGACTTTGATGAAGACTCTAGTAACCGTTTTGAAAATCAATACAGTAATCACTTAGTGAACCTTGCCATACGTACTTCACAAAAGAAGTATAATTATAATATTGGTGTTGATTTTGAACCTCAAAAGTCTGTTAGCCATTCATTGTTGAGTGATGCTCCCGAAGATCAGTTGGAAAGATCGGTCATGAATTTTTCGCCTACTGTCAATTTCCGCTATAAGTTTTCAAAACGCACCCGTTTGCAAATTGTGTATAGGGGAAAAGGGAAACAGCCTAATATACGTGATCTCCAACCTGTGACCGACCGTACCAACCCTTTGAATATCCGTGTCGGAAACCCTTCGTTGAAGCCTTCATATATGAATACTTTTACGCTGAATTTCAATTCTTATAATACCAAATATCAGCGAAATATGGTAGCTACCGCTTTGTTCGAGAATACCATTAACAATGTAACTAATCAGGTGACTTATGATAGTGAAACCGGTGTACGAACTACATCTCCGGTCAATATGAATGGTAATTGGCGGGGCATGGGTTCTTTTTCTCTCAATACCCCTTTTAAGAATCGTAACTGGATATTTCGTACTTACTCCTATCTGCAATACCGGAATCAGAATGGCTATACAACCTTGAATAAAGAAGAACCGGTGAAAACTTCCGTACAGCATTTAACGGGACGTGAACGTCTACGGATTACTTATCGTACCCGCCAAATGGAACTTACAGGGCTTGTTGGCCTGACTTATAACAATTCTTATAATGACGTACGGGAGAAACGTACTGAAACTTTTGATTATCAGGCAGGAACTGAATTGCAGCTTTATCTTCCCTGGGGGATGGAGTTATATAATGACCTGACTTATTTCCTTCGTACCGGATATGGTTATGAGGGTTATGCCAAAGCAAATTTCATGTGGAACTGTCAGCTGTCAAAAGCCTTTTTGAAGAGGAAACAGTTACTAATCCGCTTCAAAATATATGATATTCTTCATCAGGACATTTCTATGATTCGCACGATAACCGCTACTGCCATTCGTGACACTGATTATAATGCACTGGGTTCTTACTTTATGGTGCATGCTATCTTTCGTTTGAATATGATGGGAAAATAATTAGAAATTAAATCTTCATTAGTTTGAAAACCACAGCAGGGTTTTGATTGTTGTATGTCCTACGTATAAAAACAATGTAAGGCTGGCTGAATGTTTCGACTGATAAAAATGATAAAAGATAAAGGTCGTTGGCGCATTTTTAAACTGAAGTTGATTGATGCCCGACTGTACTTTGTCAGTATCTTCGTAGGATTACTGACAGGACTTGTGGCTGTGCCTTATCATTACCTATTACAGTTTTTCTTTAATCTCCGTCACGATTTCTTTGATTCTCGTCCCAAATGGTATTGGTACATACCTCTTTTTCTTTTGATGTGGGGAATACTTGTATTCGTATCCTGGTTGGTAAAGAAAATGCCGCTTATTACCGGTGGGGGTATTCCGCAAACACGTGGAGTTATCAATGGCAGGGTTGATTATAAACATCCTTTTCTGGAATTGGTGGCAAAGTTTGTAGGTGGAATACTTGCATTAAGTACTGGATTGTCTTTGGGGCGTGAAGGTCCCTCCGTGCAAATAGGTTCGTATGTTGGATATTTGGTATCCAAATGGGGGAGGGTGCTTAGTGGTGAACGGAAACAACTATTGTCTGCCGGCGCCGGTGCCGGGTTAGCTGCTGCTTTTGCTGCCCCATTGGCTTCATCATTGTTGGTGATCGAATCTATCGAGCGGTTCGATGCACCTAAAACAGCTATTACCACTCTTTTGGCAGGAGTAGTGGCAGGTGGAGTTGCCAGTTGGATTTTCCCGATCAATCCTTATTTTCATATTGATGCTATTGTACCGGGGATGACTTTCTGGGGGCAAGTGAAATTGTTTCTTTTGCTGGCAGCAGTGGTTTCTGTCTTTGGAAAGTTCTTTTCTGTCACCACTCTTCAGGTGAAACGTATTTACCCTGCTATTAAGCATCCGGAATACGTGAAGATGCTGTATTTGCTTTTTATCGCTTTTCTGATTTCTATGGCCGAGTTTAATCTGACCGGAGGAGGGGAACAGTTCTTGTTATCGCAAGCTATGCATCCGGACACACATATTCTCTGGATTGTCGGCATGATGTTGTTGCATTTTGTTTTTAGCACTTTTTCTTTTTCTTCGGGTTTACCGGGAGGAAGTTTTATCCCGACGCTGGTGACGGGAGGACTTCTTGGACAAATAGTGGGATTAATTATGGTTCAACAGGGTGTTATTGCTTATGAGAATATTAGTTATATCATGTTGATTTGTATGTCTGCATTCCTTGTTGCAGTAATCCGTACCCCTTTGACAGCTATTGTACTAATAACCGAGATTACGGGGCATTTGGAAGTCTTTTATCCTTCTATTGTTGTAGGAGGATTAACTTATTATTTTACGGAAATGCTTCAAATCAAACCGTTCAATGTTATTTTGTATGACGATATGATTCATTCGCCTGCATTTAAGGAAGAACCGCGTTACACATTGTCTGTAGAAATAATGAGCGGCTCTTATTTAGACGGGAAAATAGTAGATGAACTTCGTTTACCGGAGCGTTGTGTGATAATTAATGTTCATCGTGACCGGAAGAATTTGCCTCCTAAAGGGCAGACATTAATGCCCGGCGATCAGGTGCAAATAGAGATGGATTCGCAGGATATAGAGAAACTGTATGAACCTTTAGTCAGTATGGCGAATATTTATTAAGTGTCTGGCTCTTATCCTTTGATATATACAAAAATAGCTGAAAGAGAGATTCTTCCAGCTATTCTTGTTTCAGTATATTAAGTACTTATTTTTTCTTATACCAATCGGCGTTTGTACCATATTTAGCCCAGTCTATAAATTTAGGATAGATTTCGCTGATAGACTTCTTCTCGTTTTTATCGAAGTTCTTTAGTTCTGCAATATCATTAGCATTGGCATTTGCCAAATAGAATGCAAAAGGATAAATATTCTCTTGATTAGATACATAATAAATACCTTCATTGGGCTTGGAACGGTCATCGTTTTGTCCAAAGAAAGAAGTGTCGACTTTGGAAGTCGGTTTTTGCATTGGGCAATGAACTTCCAAGCGATTACCTTCTTTACTGGGACGATAAATGAATGCGTCGATTGATGTTTCCTGTTTTTTATTTGAATTTTTATCTCCGTATTTGAACGTTACCTTATATTCGGCATTCGGGTTTGTTTTGACATTATCAGTCAATATGATTGCATTACTTTCACGGGTAAATTTATCAGTTCCTGAAGCTACAGTGAACTCTTTTTCACCTTCTTTCTTAATTATGTATTCGGTTGACTGTGCATTTCCTGCATTTGAAAGGGTGAAACCTAATCCGTTAGTGAATACTGTATACTTATTATATAAAGTTTTAAACGTAAATGACTCGCTTAAGATTTCATTGTATATATTGAAAACTTTTTGATAAGTATACTGAACCAATACGTCATTCATGTCATAATCACCAGCTTTAGGCCATTCATCTTCAAATGCGTATACACCGGTTTTTTCGATGGTTGTATTCAAGTCTTCATCTACAGGAGGAACATTGGTTATTTCAGGATTAGCTTTTAATGAGAACACAACATCTGTAAAGTTTTGGTCGTCCATGAAATCTTCAAAAGCAATAGCAATGTTGTTGTTTTTATCTCTAAACATAGCTGTACGTACATCTATACCGCTATTAACTTTTGTGCTGAATCCTTTTGTGGAGCAAGCATAAAATCCATAGGTTAGAGTATGGCTATTGAAACCTGTAAAATAAGTGTTCCATGCGTTGCATGCGAGAACAAAACCGATGCTATATCCTTTGGGAAAGTTCGTCCCCTCCGGGTGTTCAGGATCATCAAAATATTTTAGTTGTACAGCTGTACCTTCTTCTATACCTTGAGGAGAAGCTTTGAGGCTCCCGTTATTCCACGTCATTTGGGTATTGGGGAATATAGCATATACCTTTACGTCTTTCAGGCTAGTAGGAAGCTGATCAGCTCGGTAATAGTAGTAGCCTAATGAGCTGTTCCAACATGTCCAACCTTTCAATGCTGTTAATACTACGGCTGTTTCATCTTTCTCTACATATAAATCTGCTTGAGTACGATAATCTTCAGGACAATCTTTAAAAGTATTCAATACTTTATTTACAGTAGTACGTAATTCATTCATTTCAGATTTACTCAATGTGAGTTTAGGGTCCTTACCTTTATAAGCGTAATTAATGACTCCACTGTACTCATCGTATTTACCTAGATTCGTCTTCCATCCTAGATTATCAAATCTATTCTCATCAAATTTTGTGGATTCTCTGTAGGATGCTCTAGTCGTAGGTTGCTCATCTGTGTCTGATACTTTCAAAACACCATTAACAATTTTCCCAGGTATTGCTCGTCTGGCGAAAGGTGATGTAGAAACGATATATACATCAGATACATAAGCTGGCAAATCAACCGTTGCGGTAAATTTACCTTGTTCGTCTGTCCATGCACCGTCTAATGCCTGAACATTTTCTTTTAAGGCAATAGTGTTTTCACCTTCAATTAATGGATTTCCATCATAAATGGAGAAAGGGACTCTTGATTCAGAATCGGAATAGTCAATTTCTACTTGTACTTTTTGTACGGTAGAGAAACTAGAGGGATTAGTACCAGTTCCTGGATCTTCCTGGTATAAGTCTTTGTCACTGTCTACACAACTGCTTACACCCATTGCAATAATCATTGTACATGCTAACCAAAACTTCTTCATATGCGTTGTTTTTTGTTTATGCGATAATTTAAGTCTGTTTTGTGTTTTAAAATAAACCCGTAAGTTCTTTGGAGGTCAAAGGCTTACGGGCACAAAGATATATATATTATTCAACACAATCATCGAAGAGTTGAATAATTTTTCGAGAATGTATTCTATAACTTGTATTTTTTATTCTTTTGTCTCATTATTCCATACTTCTTAGCCATGTAATTTCTTCTTTCCATTTACTTTCATCCGGAGTTTCGAGTATCAACGGTATATTATCAAATCTGGAATCTTGCATTAATCTTTCAAAAAAAGCTTTGCCAATCAATCCTTTACCAATGCTATCGTGACGGTCTACATGGGTGCCTAGCGCTTTTTTTGAATCATTCAAGTGCATACCACGAAGATAATTGAATCCCACTTCCTTGTCAAATTCATCAAATACTTTATCGTATTCATTGACAATATCGTAACCTGCGGTATAAGTATGGCAGGTATCGAGACAAACACCTACCCGGCTCTTGTCGTTTACTCGGTCAATGATATATTTCAACTGCCAAAATTCACTACCTAAATTACTTCCTTGTCCGGCTGTGTTTTCAATAACGGCTGTTACACCTTTTGTTTTCTCTAAAGCGAGATTAATGCTTTCTGCGATAAGTGACAGACAATCTTCTACTGATACTTTATTGAGAGAACTACCGGGATGAAAATTTAAAAGTTTCAATCCAAGCTGTTCGCAACGTTGCATTTCATCCAGAAAAGCGGCACGGCTTTTTTGAAGTCCCTCTTCCTCCGGATGTCCCAGATTGATAAGATAACTGTCATGTGGCAGGATATATTCCGGTTGGAAACCATATTTCTCACAATTCTCTTTGAAGAGACTGATACTTTCTTCTGTTAGCGGTTTACTTACCCATTGACGTTGATTCTTGGTGAATAACGCAAAAGCATTTGCTCCTATTTCATGCGCATTAATGGGTGCGAACTCTACGCCACCAGAGGCGCTAACGTGTGCTCCGATATATTTCATTGTTCTTTCTTAATTTATTTTACTCTGCAAATATAACGTTTTTAAAGGAGTATATGTTTGTAGAGAGAACTCTTCTTGGTTGTAATTCATAGGACCATGTACTTTATACTTTGTTTTTTATCTTTTATCCTCTATAAAAAATATCCCGTTATTCAATTTATAGAAGATTGAATAACGGGACAGTTTTTTTGGGGGGGAGATTAAATCTCAAAATCCGGTAAATAGTCTGTCAGAACTTTATTAACCTGTTTCCCTTTCACCTGATCTGTTACCGTCGTTGCACCTTCCTTTTTATCGGGATCGTAGTTTAAGGAAACTTTCTCCACTTTATTACTAACGTGAATAGCGGCTTTTCCTTTTTCCGTAAGGTTGCAAGTGATAGTCCAGTCACCTACTTGAATGATATTGCCTTTGCGAACTACCTGCATATCCAGACGGTTATCTCCATGTGTATCCATCACAGTCAGGAAACGGGCGGTTTTGCAAGGAACAGTTGTAGAAGAAAAATGCCAGTGATTAGGATATTTCACTGCTTTTCCTTGTGCATTCGTCACATTTTTCCAGTTGGTCGGAGCACAGAAGAAAGTATCTACCATTGCCTGTTCCGTTTTTGCCGAACTGAAAAGATGGGCAACAGAGATACCACCGGCTTTATTCCTTCCGGTTACTTTCACCTCATTGGGCAGTTCCTGTATTTCCATCGGTAATTCTACAGTATGTAAAAGGTAACTCCATGTAACAGCCTCCTTTCCTTCCAGTTCATCATAAATCACGAAAACTCCGGTACTTCCCAGTTGGATGATATGACGGCGGAACATATCCAGTTTATTCTCATCCCATCCTTTTTCAGGCGTATATTGCGTACCGGATAGTTCGCCACGTTTCAGCCATAGGGGAGAAGTCTCTTTACCATAAGCATTGGAAGCATCTCCTACCATATAAGCGATTTTTTCTCCTTCATACCAACGCGGAATCCAGCCATATCCTTCCGTTCCAATCTTTTGAGTCATTCCATTTACCAAAATGCTATTGTGCGCACGGGTGTTACGGTAAGAATACATACAATGATCGTCCGTAAAACCTGTACGATGTCCGCTGCTATAAAAAATGGCTTTACCTCCATAGAATGTATTAAAAGCATTCTGATTGGCCAGTGCATGGGAAGTGGAACCATAAGAACTGGAGCGGAACGATAACATGGCATTCTTATCTATATCTCCCAAAGAGGTATTCATCGTACCGATTCCCGTTTCATTGAATACTTTCGCCATGGGTAGTTCGGCAAGAGTATGTCCTTCTTTGGGGAGAGCTTTCTTGGTTGTACAACGATACCAGGTCAAGTCTCCTGATTTTCCGAGGAAAGTTTTTTCCATGATATCCGGTTCCTTTTGCAGAATGGTACGTACATAAGCGGCCGCCCACGGATTATTACATTCACGTGCCAAGGCATCCGCATAACCTACTCGTGTACCGTTCGGCTTCATCTTGCTCTCATGTGAATTGCCTTGTCCGGCAGATTTTGAGAATGGAGGCTGCTGGTAGATGACGTAAAATACATTGTTGTTATACCACGGATCAGCGAAGAAATCGAATCCACTGATACGGGAGTAGAAAGCGGGAACTTCAATCAATGTGCGAAGATTGACCTGGAAATAGGAATCACCATTGTGCCATCCTCCATCCGCATTGAGACCCGGTAGACGGGATACCCATTCATTGTAGCAATAATCCACCCAGGTGGAAGCCATCGGGAGCTCACCATACGTAGCAAATGCCGCCATATTCAAGATACGGAAAGTCATTTGCCAGACATGATTATCAGCAATGCGGTTTTCCAAGTGATTGACATATTCATGATAGAACTTCTTTCCATTGTCACGAATCGTTCTTAGGAGTAGTTTTCGCTCATCCGAAGTCAACAGATTGTACCACGCATCATACGCTGAAGTACTCATGGATAAAATAGTAGAACGATTGAAATCTCCAGCAAAGTACTTACTGCTTTTCCAGGAAAGGATTTCGGAAAGACGCTTTATACCTTCTTTGTAGTATACCTCGTCTTTCGTTAGTAGGTAAGCGCGTACCATGGCTTCGATATTTGCTTCTTCACGGTCTACAATCTTACGACTTTCCCGAATCAGGGCAGAACGATATTGAACAATGTTTGTCAGCTTGACAACCTGGGTTGTATCAATTTCTTCTTCCAGATGTTTCAGCGGGTGGTTCAGGCATTTATCGGCTTTTCGGATATAAGCCTGTGCCTCCGGATTGTTTTTATTCCGTTCGATGATATTATCCCAATCTTCGGCATCAAGCAAGATGCGGGGATGAGTCTTGGGCAGTTTGGCTAATACTTCCTGTAGAGAAGGAGGGTTGAATGTACGTATGTGTTCGTCTATATAAAAATGATAAACAGGTGACCATTCTTCTTTTCCTTCTTTGTCAACGTAGGCATGTTGCCAATACCATTTCCCTTTTTCAAAGAGTTTGAATGGGTTGAAAAAGGCCCATTTTCTTTCGGCGGTAATCACTTCCGATTTGAATTCGGGGTCGCGTGCAATACGGATGCGGTAGGTTACTTCGGGTTTGTAGTCCTCTTCTTCAACTCCGTCCAATACAGCACCGAGGTGCGGGAACTTATCCGGCCACATAAAACGTGGGGGATTGACAGTAATATGCTGTCCGTTCAGGGGCGAAGGTGTTTCGCGGACCTCGTGCATTAATGTCTGTTGAGTCAGACGCATGATTCCTTTTTGCGCATACCCGCTGGCGGATAGCAGAATGGTGAACAAGAGAAAAATAGATATTCGTTGTTTCATCATATAACTTTGCCTTTTTTATTCATCATTTGTTGTTCAGCGTTCAACGTTGTTTGAACAAATCTTTCAGACGAATAGTCTTGTTATTAATCAGTGGACGTGCCCAGAAGCCGATAAAGGTGATATATCCTACAAAAACAAGGATAAAGAGCATACCCGTGCGAAGTGATGTTGCATCTGCCAGCGTACTTACAATCATCGGACCACCGGCACCACCTACAATTGCCGAGCATAGTATACCTGCGAATGAACCGTGGTGCTGTGACGCGGAGTTCAGTGCCAATGAGAATACGATGGAATACATCATGGAGATGCTAAATCCGACAGCAGGGAAAGCGATTATAGATACTTCTTTGCTTCCGAATAATGCTGATAATAATAGGATGATGGTCAAAATTCCGGAGATTTGTAGTAATCGCTTGCTATCAATCAATTTGAGCAGGATCATACCTACCAGACAACCGGCTGTCATCAATCCCCAGAAATAGCTTACAACTTGTGCACCGTCTGTTTGCGGATTAACTCCGTGGTATTGTTCCAGGAAAGTACTCATAAAGATTGAAGTTCCCTGTTCCGTGCTTACGTAGCAGAAAATTCCCGAGAAAAACAGCCATACATATTTTTGTTTGAATAAGGCCAGATATGAATCTTTAGACCCGCTTTTCTCGTCTTCTTTCAACTCGATCTTGGGAAAACGGGATACACCGACAGCTATCAGCATGACCAATAGCAGGATTGTAAATACCCAATAAAGAGATACCCACGGCATTTCCTGTGGAGTGACATCGGCCAACAGGTCGATAAAGAAACTCTTACCTGCTGTATATGTTGCCGGATCAAGTTCACGAATCAGATAAGTATATACCAGAGGACTTAGGAAAGAAGCAATGCCAAACATGAACTGTGCCAGTTCGGCGATAAATGCATAGTTTTCTTCTCCTCCTACGGTACGTTGGAGTGGATTCAATACCGTTTGTAACATGGCCATTCCCAGTCCGATGATGAAAGAAGAAGCCAATAACATCGGATACGTGTGCATGCAGGCAAATAGGATGGTGCCGATGAACGGCATCAGAAATCCACCGAATAATACCGGCTTTTCACCGAAACGGTCGATGAGCAATCCGGCAGGGATAGACATGATGGCATAGGCCAGGAAGAAAGAAGTCGGGATAAATCCCGCCATTGCCAGGTCACTTAGATTGAAGTTGTGGATAATATCCGGAATGAGTGGGCCTAGAATATTGGTGATAAACGAGATGGTAAACCAGAACGCCATAATCAGCGCCAGCATCCCTAAATTTTTTCTCATAATCTTAAATAGTTGATAGTTGATAAATGATAACTGATAGATGGAAGTTGATAATTAATTGATGATTGAGTATTTGTATGTTGGGATAACTTTCATTTACTAACTATCATTTATCAGCTATCAACTATCATTTATTTTTGTTTTCATTTGAAAAAGAGTGAAGCGGCTCCAATACTTCCGGCCTTGTTTCCAAGAGCGGCAGCTATGATTTGAGTATTCACGGCACAGTCGGGGATGGCGTAACTGTGGGCTTTTTCGCTTACTTTCTGAATATAAAAGTCTCCGGCTTCGGAAAGTCCTCCACCGATCACAATCTTTTGAGGGCTGAAGATATTAATGAATCCTGCAATTCCATGTCCCAGAAAATCACAGTGTTCTTCCAGCGATAGTTGTGCAATCTTATCTCCTTGTTTGTAAAGGCGGACGATCAGTTCTCCATTAATCTCCTCATTCGGGTAGGAGATACCTGCGTCTATTATCCGTTGACTGAAACGGTGTACCAAGGCGGAAGTGGAAGCATAATGTTCCAGACAGCCGACGGAACCACAGGCACAAGGTTCGCCATTGGCAATGAGAGGCACGTGCCCCAGTTCTGTCCCCCGGTTGGCATAACCGTTGAACAATTTGCCATCGATGACTACTGCACCGCCAATGCCTGTTCCTACTGTTAGGAAAACAACATGAGTGGCTCCCTGTCCGGCTCCATACATTGTTTCTCCTAATCCCATCAGATTGGCATCATTTCCTAATAAAGCCGGGAGTCCGGTTTCCTTTTCAATGCGGTCCGCCAGATGTATGTTTTCCCAACCGTTGATGTTTTCCGCACCTCCCAGAACTATGCGGTTTGTAGAATCTACGATGCCCGGTGTACCGATTCCTATACCATTGATTTTGTAGCCTTGTTCCTGTGCAAAGGCTTTCACTTCATTGATAGCAGTAACCAACTGTCCGATGACAGCTTCTGCTGATACATCGGCTTTCGACGGTAACTTCCCTTGAAAGTAAAATACGCCTTCATTATCAATTAGGGCGTATTTTACAGAAGTTCCGCCAAGGTCAATTCCTATAGCGTATTCTTTTTCCATATCACCAAGTAATACTTAATACATAATACTTAATACTTAAAAAAATCACACTCTTTCTGCCCAAATCGGTGAACTCCAAGCCCATTGTCCGTCACGTTGGCGAACGCGTACATAGTAGTAGTCCGTATCACGTTGCGGCTCTTTATCTTCCATGTAGTGTTCCAAAGTGAAACAGCTTTCCGGCATAGCACGATTGAAAAGGATCGCCTCGCTCAACCAACCGATCATGAAGTGTGAACGTGAACCTTCGAGCAACTCGCCCAACGTATGTTCAAACTTCTTGCCATTGAATTCGGCAATGATCTTACCGTCTTTGGGCATTTCCACATCCAGAATGACGGCTTGCATGGCTGCTGTAGTCGTATTCGGATTTTTGCTGCTATACATATCCAGTTCGGTTTCCTTGTTGCCAACGGATACGATACGGTTGACATGCGTGTGGAATTCAGTTTCACCTTCTTGCGGAGAAGTGAACGCTGCGCCACGGAAACAAGGAGTTACACTATGGATCTGTCCTTTGTCCACGGACAGTTTACCCTGCCAATGTACGTATTTCTCTTCACGATTCCAACCAAAATCAACTTTAACTTTGCAACGTACCGTATCACCTTCCGGGGCAATCGGAGTCAGCGGGCCATTCATGCGAGCTAAAATCTGTCCGTTCTTGACAATATCTACATAGTCGATACAGCTTTCACCTGTAACGTTCAGATAGATACGGCGGCTGTTACCGCGAACCACGTCACCCATGAAAGCGTCGTTGAGGCGGAAGTCGATAATAATTTTATCACCGGTTGCGGCACATACATGGCGGGTGCGGAGAGCTTCCCAAATAGCGTCGCGAGTCAATGACGGAGCCATGACACCGATACGACCGTCGCCATAGCTTCCCGGATAACCGGAATGTTGGTCGGTAGAAGCCATGATACCGAATTTGTTGCCTAATTCAAGACCATATTGAATGGTTCCTTCCCATTGGCGCGGACCCATATCGTGTAGATAAGGATAATCTCCCTGATCGCTTTCTGCCAGACCATGACGGGAATACATTTCTACGAATGGGGTAATATCTCCTTCGGTAAAGCATTTCCAGTTGTAACCGCGATAGCCGCCCTGGTAACCCATGTGATGTGGAGTAATAAATACTTTGTGTCCTTTGGCCTTCTGTTTCCAGTCTTCGATAGAAGTACATTCCACAAGCGGTGCGTCGAGATCATAATTCAATGCAACATGGTCACCATGTTCCATGCTGTGGGCCTCGTATCCGACAAAAGTAAGGAACTCACCTTCTTTATTGTATTCATTCGTCATTTTTACGTACTTCTCATAACCGCCTTCACGCAGACGTTTGAAAGCTCCCGTGTGATAATCGATCACCCATTTCAGGCGAGGATCATCTGCTCCGGGAATATCCGGCCACATAGCATGAGGAGTGACACTGACAAAATCCAATTGTCCTTTTGCAGCTTCAAAAGCGTCGCGCATGTCTCCGTGTCCGTATGTGATGTTGCAATGGTTGTGTAAATCGCCCCAGTACATTTTGAGGTTACTGGCTGACGGCATAATCTTTTTTGCTTCTTTGCTTCCAGCTGCGCAAGAACCCAGCAAACTGCCTGAAGCTGCCAATCCGAGGAAAGACCAGCCTGTGTTTTTTAAAAACTTTCTTCTATCCATGGTTTTATCTAATTTATTCGGTAAACTAATAATGAAGCATATTAATTCTTATTTATATGTTCTCCTCTTAGCGGTTTTGCATTTGCCGGCGATCACCTTTGAAGAGGACTTTTTCCTTTTCATCCGGGTCAGTATCTTTGTACTGCTTTTGAGTGTCCTGAAGTAGCTCCATCAGCTCTTTTTGTACTTTAGCATACTCCGGTTTGCCGAAGACGTTGTTCATTTCTCTCGGATCAGCTTTCATGTCATACATTTCCCATTCGTCAATATCGTTGTAGAAATGAATTAGTTTGAAATCTTGTGTACGGATGCCATAGTGACGTTTTACAGAGTGTTCTGCAGGGTACTCGTAATAATGGTAATAAGCAGCTTTACGCCAGTCGGCCGGGGTTTTGCCTTCGTTGACCAATATCGGTTTCAAAGAAGCTCCTTGAATATCTGACGGGATATCTACTCCGGCAAAGTCGAGGAAGGTAGGAGCAAAGTCTACATTCATGCTGATTGCATTACTGGTACTTCCTGCTTTGATTGCTTTCGGGTAACGGATGATAAGAGGCATGCGCTGACATTCTTCATACATGAAGCGTTTGTCAAACCAGCCATGTTCTCCAAGGAAGAAACCCTGGTCGGAGGTGTAGACAATGATTGTATTGTCCAGTTCACCAATCTTTTCGAGATAATTCAGTAGTCGGCCGATATTTTCGTCTACTGCCAGAACCGTAGCCAGATAATCGCGCATATATTGTTGATATTTCCAGCTGATTAAAGATTTGCCTTTCAAGTCACCTTTGCGGTATTCGGCAATGCGCCCGGCGTATACAGAATCCCATTTATCCTGAACTTCAATTGGCATACGTTTATATACACTATAAAGACGGTTGGTTGTATCTTTCAGCATCTCTTCACGAGTCATCAATTTGAGATCCCAGTCGTTTGTCAACGTGTGCTCGATAGACATATCCTGCTCGCGAGCAGCTCTTCCACGACCTTCGTAGTCGTCGAACAGATTAGCCGGTTCCGGGAAAGTTGTATTATTGAATATGCCTAAATGACGGGGAGCGGGCATCCAGTTACGGTGTGGGGCTTTCTGGTGATACATCATGCAGAACGGTTTGTTCTTGTCCCGTCCTTCAAGGAATTTAATTGCTTTGTCGGTAATAATATCCGTAGCATATCCTTTTTCTACGATATGTTTTCCGTCTTCCCAGAAATCAGGATCGTAATAGTCACCTTGCTCATGTTGGCCGCTAAGGATACTCCAATGGTCGAAACCTTGCGGTTCGCTGATGAGATGCCATTTGCCAATCATGGCAGTCTGGTATCCGGCTTGCTGAAGAAGTTTGGGGAATGTCTGCTGATCGCCGTTGAATGTACTTGCATTATCGGTAAAACCATTTTCGTGACTGAACTTGCCGGTGAGGATGCAAGCGCGCGAAGGTCCCGAAAGAGCATTGACAGCGTAACAATTATCAAAGCGAATACCTTCATTGGCAATCCGGTCCATATTAGGAGTTTGAATCAAATTTCCTCCATAACAGGACATCGCTTGAGTGGTGTGATCATCCGTCATCATGAAGATAATGTTCGGCTGTCTGACTTCTTCTTTCTTTTGGCTGCTACAAGAAACGAGACTTAGTGCTGCCAATGGGAGGAGTAGGGTAGAGGAGGTGTAATAGTTTTCCATAATGATAAGAAGCCTCTCCCAAGAAAAGGGGCAGGGAGAGGCTTTGAGGCTTTTTATAGTTTGTATTTTAATGACTGTTTCTTTCCGTTTACTTTCACTTCTACTTCCAGACCGTTTTCATCGAACGCTTTGTTCTTGAATTTAGCGTCAAATTTAGGGGCATCTGCGCTTTTCTTAACCGGGTAGATAACAGTGATGTAACGTACAGCTTCTTCGCCGTCTTTTCTCACGTTGAACGATACATTCATACGTTTGTAGCGTTTGCGATAAGCTGTTGAACACCATCCTGGTTCTTTCTTCATACTCATGCCAGCAGGGCCAAAGCATTGCAGTTTCATATTGCTTCCATCCTCAAACTGTGTCAGGAACGTCATGTCTTCGCGGCTGTTGGCAATTTCTCCTTTCGGCATCTGATAGTGAAGATTGATAGAACCTTTACCGCTACCTGCCATTTCATCTACAATGACAAAGTAAGTGTTATCAACGAAGAAAACAGAACGACGGTGTTTCAGATTCTTGTAACTCGGATTTTCAGTCACTAAAGTCTGGATAGCACCTTCCGGTTGCCATAACTTTGTAACAGATTCTGTTGTCTCGAGATTTTTGTTGTCCAAGGTTACTGTGTTGTGAACACAAGTCTGACGGTGCCAGTTGCGTTGTTCCATTACTTCGCCTTCACCGGCGTATACATACGAACCTGAATCCGGGAACAAATTCTTGCCGTTGAACCAAAGTTCAAATGTACCATTATCCGGCTGACAGTGCCAAAAAGCTTTCGGACCTGCCTTTACTACCATTTGGGTAGCATCCATTCCCCATGAATTACGGAATACAAAGAAGCCTGATTTCAGGAAACCTTTAGACATATAATCCGGCAATGCACCTTCTTTTCCTTCTGTAGCAAAGTATTTGATTGCCTGGTTCTTCGGGAACAGTTTGCTCCATGACTTGTAGTTTTTCACCATTTCTTTCTTTGTTGTCAACTTGGCGTCGCTGAAACATGGATTGGTGTAATCAGGGAAAGAAATATTTGCATAGAACATAATCATGTTTTCAATGGTATCCAAATAATCTTGAGGGAATTCCTTACGGAATCCGTTGGCATCTGCGATACCTAAAGCTTTACAGAAAATGTTAATAGCTGCCAGATGATAATGTGGATCAAGTTCGAACTGTCCGCCATCTTCGTATACCTGTACGTGAATTTCACGGTTCAGAATGTCGATACCACTTTTTCTCCAAGCCGGAGCATCTTTGAATTCAGGGAAAAAGGCACCTGCATAAATCATGCGTTGAGCTTCAAACAGTAAATGGTTGCCTTGATCCGAGTAATTAGCAAGGATATGTACAGCATGTTTGTAATAGTTCACCAGGAATTCTGTCAGGAAGTCTGGAGTGAAAGAAGGGGAGGGGAGGAATAACTGGAACTGTGAAGTCTGGTCTTGTAGACGATTACTCACTTCCAGAGGACGCCATGCAAAACGTACGTTTTCTACTTCACCTTTGATTTTTCCATCACTTACCAGCTCATATTCTTTCTTGTCCATCTTCACCAACGGATTCTTTTTAATCCAATCGATATACTGGTGTGCCCATTCTTTAGCATATTTTTCATCACCGGATATGCGGTAAGCTTTTCCCATCGGAGTGAACCATTTGTGACGATGCAACTGCCAGCGCAGCTCATTATCTTTCACCGGCCAGTATTGCCAGTTGATATCTTCTCCATAATTGTAAGAAGGTTGATAACCTTTATGTACGAAGAATGTATGTTTCAATCCATCATCTGCCCATTGCTGTTCTTCTTTGCTGATGGTCACTTTGTTCAGATTAATATCCGGAGTTTTTACGTTGGTACGTGCACGGTAATAGTCCAGTAATGCTTTGGCAGCATCCTCATCTTTACCCTCCTGATGCAAAGCTTTTACTTTCTCCAGTCCCGGATAATCCAGGTTAAGGAGAGAAAAGACTTCGCTTTTCAGTTCTTGGGCGTAACCCTTGCTTACGAAACATGCGATTGCAAGCAAAATGATGTACTTTAAAGTTTTATTCATGATATAATAGGTGTTATAATTTTATGTATTAGATATCTTTGTAGTTGATACCTTTCAGATCCATGAATCTCTTTAATGCTTCCAGATAATAGTAGTCAGCATAGTTCAGTGGAGTGTCGATTTCAGAACCATTGGGTAGTGAACCTACGGAGTGCATCAAAATGAATCCTTGATTGTCACCCACTTTTGCGAGATATGCATCACTTGACAGATTCTTCAGAATCTTTTCCGCATAATCCAGATATTTCTGTCCATCGGGAACCATTGTGCTTAGTTCGATCATTGCAGAAGCAGTGACAGCAGCAGCAGATACATCACGTGGAGTTTCTTTGGTTACAGGAGCATCATAATCCCAATAAGGAATAGCGTCGTCTGTTTTTACGCGATCCATAATCATATCGGCTATATCCTTTGCAAAGTTCAGGAAGATACTATCATTTGTTTCGCGGAAACAAGCGGTGTATCCGTATACAGCCCATGCCTGTCCGCGTGCCCATGAAGAATCATCGTTCTTGCCTTGGTGGGTTTGTTTCCGTTCTACTGTACCATCGCTGTTATAGCTTACTACATGCCAGCAAGTATAATCCGGGCGGAAGTGATTATGCATCGTTGTCATGGCATGTTTGATAGCGATGTCTTTATATTTATTGTCGCCTGTTGCTTTTGCTACATTGAACAGAAGATCAAGGTTCATTATATTGTCGATGATAACCGGGAAGTTCCATGTTCCGAAATCCCATGAACGGATAGCACCGATAGAGTCGTTGAAACGACCGCAGAGGTTATCGGCAGTTTCTCTCATCACAGCGGCAATGGTGTCGTTGGGTGAGAGACGTTCTGCATTGCCGTAGCTACAGTTGACCATAAATCCCAAATCATGTGTACCTTTATAATAGCGTACCGGATTTAGTAGATTTGTATATTGGATGGCTTGAGTTTTCAGTGTATCGTTTCCTGTCAATTCATATGCATACCACAGTGAACCGGGGAAGAAACCGCTCGTCCAGTCATAAACGTTGCAGAGGCGACGTTTGCCTAATTGCTCGGCAGTAGGTTGTGCACGTAGTGAATCTTTAAATGTTAATGAATCTCTTTCCAACTGACGGCAAAGGAAATCCATGTCATAGCCGGTACGGATGGAGCGTGGCAACATCCCTGTACCACTAACTTCTTCAGCAGAAAGTTGTAATTGGGCAGAAGCTACATCCAATCCTTTTTTTATCCAACTGTAGTCTTCCTTTGGGGTTATCTGGCACGCCGCAAGTGCAATACTAACCGAAGCAAAGAGAACAAGTTTCTTTTTCATGTTATTCATTTTAAGTAATTGTTTTTAGAAGTTTTGTACTGATGCAAAAGTATGCGAAAGACTAAACTTTCCGTTGCAGGATTGTCTAAAAGGTGTTTGAACCTTGCTTTTCAAGTTTTGATTTTGTTGAAAATGGTTTTAAATTTCTCCAATATGCCCTATCTAAGGCATATTGGAGAGAAATTATGTTTCTATTTTAAATCAATTATTTACCCCAGCCCGGATTTTGATTGAACTTCTTCATCAGGTCTAAATCTCGTTGTGGAATAGGGAGTAATTCATGTTTACCTTTCTTCGTAAAGGTGTAGGCTATAAAATTACCTTCTGGATACCAACCCACAATATCTTTGTACGTATTAACAATTGATTCATAATAAATTCCCCAACGCACTAAGTCTTGACGACGTTGACCTTCAAAAGCTAGTTCATAAGCACGCTCATTTTGAACGGCCTTTTTGAAGTCTTCATATGACATTGTTTTTAGATCAATTGCAGAATTGCCTGTTAGATAAGGTTTCCCATATCCGCGACGACGTACCATATTAATTGCAGCTAATGCATCACTGGTTGGTCCATTATGACACTCGTTTAAGGCTTCAGCATAAAGTAGGAGGACGTCTGCATAACGAAGAATATACCAATTTATGTTTGACTTATCTTTGTTTAATAGTGAGTTGTGTTGCTCAACATATTTTTCGGTATCCCATTTTGCCGGAGTGTAAATTTGTTTGTTTTTCTGTCCTGCACTTGGATCTTCTAATTCACTTTCTTTGACGTATAATATTTTATTTGGAGCATATTTGTAGTTGGCAATTGATAGATCACGACGCAAATCATTGGGCTCTTTTTCTTTCCATCTTAGATAAAAAGGGTGTATAACTTTTACGTTTGCTGAATTACTAGCACGTTTACCTTCAATTTCAGATACGGCTACTCCATTCCATTTGCCGATACGACCACATGGATCTTCACTTGCGCTACCTGTAACAGTTGGAGCAAAGAAACTAACTTCAATTAAGCTTTCCGCAGGATCCCAAACACCATTACAAGTGTTTTTCCATAACTGTTCATAGCTATCTAACAAACGGTGTTTACCAGAATTGATGAGTAAAGAAGCGGTTTGAGCAGCCAGTTCCCATTTACTTGTATCCTTTAAGGGGGCACCCGCCCATGTTGCATACACTCTGGTCAGTAATCCTAATACAGCTCCTTTAGATAAACGGAATTTATTATCTCCCCGAAGTTCATCTTCAGTTGCATAGGGAAGTACGTCAATAGCATATTTCAAATCATTTTCAATATACTTATATACATCTGTGGGATCTGCTTGCACAAAGGTTTCTGGATTCTTATAAGATTCAGACGTACTTGTAATGAGTGCTATGTGTCCATACCACCGTACTAGTTCAAAATAATATAATGCTCTCAATCCCCGTGCTTCTGCTAAATAGAGTTTTGCTAATGCTTGGTCTTCAGTGTTATAAGTTATCATTTTTGCTTCTAATCTTTCTATAAAATCATTGGCGTCATAAATAGCGTTATATAGTGTAGCCCAAGTGTTTTGTACATATGAATTACTCGTAGTAAATGCGTTTGCCGGATAATCCCGGAAACTATTAGTTGTATTACCTTCGCATTGGGCCAAATCATTGGTTATGTCAAAGTATATAGATAGGTTTAAGGCATACATGTTGTCGGAAACCATATCTCTGTATACACCTAATAATACATTTTTAGCTTCTGTCGCGTTATTCATGTAGTTGTTTTTTCTGATTTCAGAACGTGGATCTTCGTCCAATAGGTCAGAACATGAAGTGAAAGGCAGAATGCACAAAGCTAATGTCGAAATATAATATACTAGTTTTTTCATTGTCTTTCTTTATTTAAAATTGAATATCAAGTCCGAATGTAAATACTTTGCTCTTAGGATAAGCTCCCCAATCCAGTCCTGGTGTCATCGGATTGCTGGCAGCTGAACTGACTTCAGGGTCGTATCCACTGTATCCGGTAATACAAAATAGGTTTTGCGCACTAGCATATACACGAAGTTTGGATATATATGCTTTCTTAGTCCATTTATGAGGTATAGTATAACCCAAGGTTAGGTTTTTCAATCGTAGAAATGAGCCATCTTCTACAAAACGGGAATATACATCTCCTTTTACATAGCCTTTTAAAGAAGGTACTTTGTTGGATGCATTCGTTTCTGTCCAACGGTCTGCAACTTCTGCTAGCATATTGTATCGTTCGTCTTGTGAGCAAGTGGCGAATAAACGAGTGGCATTATACACATCATTTCCATAGTTGAATTGCAGCATGAAACTAAGATCTACTCCATAGAAATTGAATGTGTTAGTGATACCACCGAACCATTTTGGCATAGCGTTTCCGATTACAGTACGGTCTCTGGTATCAATAATGCCGTCTCCATTCTGGTCTTTGTATTTTACAACACCAGGTGCTACTCCTTGTGTATAACGTGTATTATTAGTAATCCCGGGTTTTAGTACTTTTTGCCCTCCCGGAGTTGTATAAAAATCGTTGGCTTGATAAATTCCATCAAATTCATAACCGTAAATAAGACCTAATGATTCTCCTACAATAGCCCGATAGTCTGATTGAGTGAAGTTTGTTTTATCAAAATTAGAATATGCTTCAGCATAATTGGCTCCTGAAGATAAAGCTTTCAGTTCATTGCGGATAAATGAAATATTGAAATCTGTAGTCCATAGAAAATTTCGTTTCTGAATATTTGTACTGTTGACACTTACTTCAATACCCCTGTTTTGTATTTTACCAATATTCTGCATTTGTGATGAGAAGCCAGTTACGTATGCTAAGTTTTGGGCCAATAACAAATCTTTGGTGTTTTTGATGAAAAAGTCTGCTGTTATGTTCAAACGGTTAGCGAAGAAGCCTAAATCTATTCCGAGATTGGTAGTCGTTGAACCTTCCCATTTCAAATTATTATTTTTCAGATGTTTGGGGTTCAACACGGTTGCGGTGCTGTTGCCTATACCATATTTACTTAAAGAATATAAATCGAGAGATAGGAAGTTAGCAATCCGGTCGTTACCTACAGTACCCCATCCCAGGCGTAGTTTCATATTTGAAAGGAACGGTAAATTCTCTTTGATAAATTTCTCTTCGGAGATACGCCAAGCAGCAGAAAATGAAGGAAAGAATCCCCATTTGTTTTTGTATGAGAACACTGTAGAGCCGTCAGCACGTACAGTCGCCGTTAATAGGTATCTGTTGTCATAGCTATAATTACCACGGGCAAAGAAAGATAGCATGGTTTTATCAGTGAAAGAAGTCGCAACTTTACTAGGGGTGGCACCTAATCCAAGATTATCATTTTCCATTTCATCAGTTGGAAAGTCTTTTGCCTGTCCCAGTAGATATTCTGTGCTTTTGTACGAAATCTCTTCACCTAACATTACATCATAACGATGTTTTTTAATTTTCTGTTCCCAAGTTAATTGATTATAGTTTGTCCAACGTTTGTCACGTCCCATTTGAGTTTCTCCATAAGGCATTCGGCCATTTGTAATCGACTGGCGTGATTTCTCTTGATAGAATATATCTGTACGGCTGTTGTTAGTATTATATGTTCCGGCTGTTTTAAATGTCAATCCCTTTATAATCTTATAAGTTAATGACATATTTGCAGTCCACATTTCATTTCTTTTGTTATTTGTCACAGATTCAGCTTGAACGATAGGATTCATTTGTGCCAGACTTTCTCCGCTTTCCATCATGATAGGGTCTATGGCACTTGCCAATAGTTCTTCATTGGTCATTCTTAATCCACCGGTAGGACGAGCTCTTAATACTTGTGCCAACATATTGAAGCGTCCGCTATCACCGGAAGTTCCTGCTCCCATTTTATTCGTGTTAGCATAATTAATAGTAGCATCTAAGGTGATTTTCTTTGTGATTTTCTGGTTGACACGGAATTTACCTGTAGTTTTAGTGAATCCACTATTTTTAAATATACCGTTTTCTTTATAATGTGAGAATGAAGCTGAATATTTCGTGTCTTCATTACCACCCGTTATCGAAACATTGTGATCTTGTGACCAAGTTGGAGTGAAGGTCTCATCTTGCCAATCTATCGGACTAACTCCGATATAGTCATCTAGTGTCTGGTATCTGTATGGAACGCCATTTTCATCTTCTCCTTGTTTGTAGTAATTAGGAATATATTGCGCTTTTTGTTCACTTTGTAATTTTACAAATTCATATGGATTCAATACATCTAATGTTTGTGCGATTTTACGGTAGCTTGCCGAACCATTATAACTAATAGAGGGCTTGCCGGATTTTCCGGATTTTGTTGTGACTAATACAACGCCATTTGCTGCACGGGCACCATAGATAGCGGAGGAAGAAGCATCTTTTAATATTTGAATAGATTCAATGTCAGAATTGGATAAATAATCAATGTTGTCTACTTGAAACCCATCAACAATGTATAGTGGAGAAGCATCACCATTTAACGTTCCTACACCGCGAATTTTAATGTCGAATCCAGCACCGGGAGTACCATCTGTTTGGGTAATTTGTACACCGGCTACCTGACCTCCTAATGCTTCCATAACGGAGCTACTTTTGAAACCTTCAATATCTTTAGAAGCGACAGAAGCTACTGAACCAGTCAAGTCATTTTTCTTCATGGAACCATATCCCACTACTACGACTTCTTCCAGCATGGCATTATCGGGAAGTAATTTTATAGAAAGGACTTTTCCCGATTGAGCTTTTACTTCTTGTGTTTGATAGCCAATATAGCTAATAACCAACGTTGCGTTTTTGCCGGCTTTAACTGTAAACTTACCATCTAAGTCAGTCGTTGCCCCGGTTTGAGCACCTTTCACTCTGACTGTTGCTCCAATAAGAGGTAAATCAGTTTCGTCTACTACAACTCCTTTGATGTCTTGCGCTGAAACGCAAATTGTAATGAGGAGAGCTAAGAGGGTGAACCACCCTCTTTTGCTGATTGTTTTATTTAATATATTATACATAGTATATTTACTTTTTTAGTTTAGAAATTTTCGTCAAACCAAATTAATATAGGGAATATCTTGGAACCGTTGTTTATATTATTTTCATTTTTGTCTTTTGTAAACGTCATTTGTCCTATCATTATTCCATTTGCATAACTGCTGGCAGGTGCTTCTCCTTCATTAGATAAATTATCGTCGCCATACCATTTATTTGCATTAATCTTAACTGCGAATGTTTCGGGAATTACATAACCTAAAGGTTTGGTAAGATCTCCGGTATTTTTATAATATGACATTGGGCTCTTTTCTCCGTAGTTAGGTACTCCACTTCCATAATAGTTGCGCCATACTTGATTCATAAAATAAGATTCGTCAGCTGGAGTAGTGACTCCTCCAGTCGTCTTATTCGTACTAATAGCACCACTTTTGTGGGATTTAGGTCCATTCAGATTATAATAGAAGAATGAACGACGATAGTCTAATAATAACTGGGATGTGTCGCTTATACCACTAATTACAGGATTTGTTGAAGTCCCGCCCCTATTTGGATTCACTTTGAATACAAATGGAGTGTATTCGATAGTAACGCCACTAGATGCGGCAGCGTAATCAAAAGCCACTGGTATTTTAAGAGTTCTTTTTTCTTCTCCTGATCCGGCAGAAGCTTCTATAATAAGTAGAGCGACTGGTGAATCTGTTGATATGTAGTCATCAGCAGATAGAGTTATCTTACCTGTATTTGGATCAATGGTAGCATTTGCCATGTTACGTTGACTTGTAATTTTCCAAGTGATGTTGATTCCCTTACCATCCAAATTAGTGGTAGGCATTAAATTCAAAGCAGCTAGGCTAGCACCATCTTTTACTCTATATTGTGAGGCTTCCTTCGTTTTGTCAAGACCTAAATTGTTTCCATAATAAATATATTGGATGTCGTTGGGATTTTCCTTTATATTTAATGTAAATGTTGCATTCTGGCTACCTTTATTATTAATTGCTTGTACGGTAATAGTATAAGTCCCTATAGGGATCGTATTATTCTTTTCAGCTTTAATAGCTCCGGTCTCACTATTGAGTAGTAATTTACCATTCCACTTCGGATCTGGATCTACAAATGAAAATTGTATATCATCTCCTTTTAGCCCTTCTGAAGGAGCGACTGAAATACTTGTATATTGCACTCTTTCTACATTAGTATATGAGAAGTTTTCAATAGGAGCGATATATCCTACCGCAGATAGTGTAAAGGCACCTTCCATTACTATACCTTCTGGTGCATATTCATTGATAACTTTTATATCAATCACATAATCAGTTCCATTTATCATTCCATGATTTGCTGCTACGGATAATACACCGGTTGTCGGATCTATTTTTATTTTATCTGTAGCAGGTGTCACTTTTTCAATACTGTAAATCAAACCTTCTGTTGAGCCTTTTAGTGTTGGTATAGGGCTGGTATAGCTTGTCGGTCCACTTGAAACGGATTCTTCTTCTATTTTTCCCTTATTTTCAGAGTTGTAAGTTACTGATAATGGTTTGGAAGTTATATTGAAAGTAATTGCATTTTCAAATATACCTTCTCCAGCAAGCGTAGTTAGTTTTAAAGAAACAGGATAAATGCCAGGTTGCATTTCTGCTGTTTTATCTTTATTGATTGAGATAACACCCGTGTTGGATATTTTAAAAAAGTCGCTATTTGGTCCTTTTGCGATCGCATAAGTTCTGATAGACACATGCTCTCCTTCAGTGGTGACTTGGGCAGTTGCTTTAGATTCTCCAACTTCTTGGAAATTAACCTTTATATAGTTAGGTTCTACTTTGATACCATCAGGAACAGGAGCCATCATGTTTATTGCAATTGCATCTTTAAATTCATGATAAGAGCCATTGGACTTACACCCAATTGAAATGCTATAAAGACCTACTGCTAAATTCTCCGTATTAGTGATTTCAATAGAGCCTTTATTAGGATCTATGATGAAACTTTCACTCGAACATACTTCTCCGTTAAGAGTGATATTGGTTATGTTGAATTCTGATGGCGTACCTCCGACATACGTTGGAGGATTTACAGTGTAACTCATTGATGGCCCTATATCAGTTACACCATAGTAATAGACTGCAAAACCGATAGTATTCGTTGTCTCTGTATCTTCACAAGAGATACCTATAGCACTTAAAGTAGCTATAGACAAGGTTATAAAGAATCTTGTTGTTAACTTTTTTAGATTCATTGTTTTTATAATATTAGTTAGTTATTATAGTGTATAGCTTAAATTATATTCTTCGCCATTGACTGTGACTTTGATAGAACTTCCGTTCTCGCTGTAATTTTCATCTGTAAATTCGGCAGATATGGTAGCTGATGCGGCATCTGCAATAGGTAAAATTACTGTGATAAAACGAACAGCTGTCTCTTTAGCTCCCTTTCTAAGTGTTACCGTATATCCTTTGCGATTAATTGAAGTGTCGATATCATTGGATAGCTTTCCATTGAATGAAGTTGCAGCGTCAGTGATATTCTTGCTGGCAAATGTTCTCATTATAATGTTGTTTCCGTCAGCAAAAGCAGTATGAGCTCCAAACTGGTTTAAGTCAAGAACTACTTCTTCATCAGTTCCTGGGCAGAGGTTGAAATTTAAATTGTATTTTTTTCCGTTATCAGCTCCATACCCTTCATCTATAAGAACAAAGAATTCTTTATCTACATTATTCTTATTTACATAGAAAATGGCACGGCGATGAGATAAGGTTTCGTAGCTTGCATTTTCTGTTACTACAACATCCACATTATTTTGTGTTTCCATTTTCAGAAAACGTCCTTCTGTTGTTGTAATATTATTCGCATAGATAGTCATTGTGTTGTGCCATTTAGTTTGGCGGAACTCATTACGCTTAGCTTCATTGCCACTATATGCGAATACTCCTGAATCAGGGAAAAAATTACGTCCGTTACGATATAAACTGAATGTACCATTATCTGGTTGACAGTGCCATTTGTCATCCGGATTATAGTTGTTTTTTAGAATCAACATAGTGGAACCTGCGTCCCAACCGTTACGTAAGATATAATAACCGGAATATTTGTAGGCTTTGGTTAAATAGGTGGGTTTTTCCCCCTCATTTCCTTCGGTAGCCATCCACTTCATGTTTTCATTATCGGGAAACATCTCAACATAGCGTTTGAAGTTCTTGATTAATACGCTCTTTGATAAACGTGCTGACCGGGTATCATTGAAATTATCCATTGTATAGTCAGGGTAAGTGATATCCATGATAAACTCTGTAGCTTTACGTAATGACTCCATATAATTGGCAGGAAATTTATTAGCCTTATTGTTTTTTTGAGCTACTTCGTAAATATTGTAAAAATCGGATATTGCACCAATATGATAACTTGGGTCAAGCTCATAATGTACACCGTCTTCATTGAACTGTTCTTGTACTTGAGTATTCAGCTTATTAGCTCCTTCTTCTAACCATGTGGAAGCATTCTTAAATTCGGGCAATAATACGCCTGCCATAGCTACTGCATATGCTTGTGTTACTAAAATATTACTATCTGCATAGTAGTTTTTGCGAATGTTTTCCACTTCATCAGAGAACTGACTTAGAAAGATTGATAACCAAGCTGGAGTGAAGTTGGAAGAATACATATAATAAGTCATCAATTCTATTTGTGAAGTAACGCGTTCTGCTACTTGCAATCCGATCCATGGATAATAATCATTAGGAGTGATACCGTCTGGGCATGGATAATTCGCCATCCAATTTGAATAAACTTCAATCCATGATTTAACATATGATTCATTTTGAGTGACCCGATAAGTTTTGGCTTGGGGGACCATCCATTGATGACGATGAAGCTGATATTTGAATTCGTTGTCTGTTATACCACTAGGAATATAATTCCAATCAATTTTTCCATCTTTATTTTTAAAAGAGTAATAGACATTGTCGGCATCAGTTTCACCTTTTTTCTCCTGAAAGTTACGAATGTAAAATCGGTATTCTAAAGCTTGCTCTGCCATATTTTGCTCGGAAGCGGATGCTGTTGTACTAATAAGAGATATGTTAGGGTTGATTACCTCTGTTCGCAAACGATAATATTCTAGCAGTGCTTTAGCTGCTTCGTAATATTCTTCCGCTTGATAGTGCTTTTTAACTTCTTCCAATCCGGGATAGTCGAGGTTGATGACATCAAAAAGTTTTTTTTCAATACCATTTTCGAGGGATGGTTTGGATGTTGTTCCTTCTTTGTTGGGTTCTCCAATGCTTAATTCGTCTTTGTCGTCTGTGCAATTAGACAGAAAGAACATTGCGAATAAACAAATAAAGATGTTCTTCATACTTTATTAGGTTTTAATTATTAAAAGTTATATTTTACTGTTTGCAAATGTAATCTGTTTATTTAGAAATAGTGATTGGTCTTGTTCACACTTTGTTCAAAAAATGATTTTTTGATATTAATATTGTTGAATCATATATCAATAATGTCTAAAAAAATGTTTTTTAGGCTGATAGTAAGTCTTTTATATATCATAATGTAAACTTTATCCTGTTCAATTCATGAAATAAACTAATTCATTTTGGTGCGGAAATGAGCTAAATAATCATTTATTTTTAGGCATAAGAACAAAAGAACATAAATGCTGCGCTTTGAAAATTATTTCAGTTGCTTATTGAACTGCTATTTTATTTTTTGTTCTTATGTTCTTCTGTCTGAATTAAATTCCCGTTTAACCAAAAACTGCCTGGTTTGGAATCAATTGGCACTAATGGTTTTATTAGTTATTTTTAAGCAATCGTTTACCTATTAATAGGTATTTCATTTCCTAAGGAGTTTTCGTTTGACAATTGTCAAGCGTTCGTTCAACAACTGTCAAACGAAAACTTCTTAGGCAATTGAAAAAATAATATAAGCAAGAGAAAGAAATAAAAGCTGCATATTGACGAGTTATTGTCAGCGATAGTATTGGGGGCTATTTCCATACCGAAATGAATTAGTTCAAATCCGTGCGGGAAAGAAGAAAAGCGCTACTTTATATATTGGTGTATGTGCAAAACTTCACCTTGTACTTACAATAGGAATTCTTCTATATTATCAGGAGTAATCACTGTGAAAGTAGCTTCCGGATTTATCAAAAGAACAAAATTCAAGCTTTTTTCTTCAAATCCAAAAATATCATGGTTTTTGTGGATTGTATTCCGTAAAAAACATGATATTTTTGGATTTGCTTTGCTGGTTACTTATCCTTTTGCTTTCTTAATATACTCCGTAGGCAAACATCCGAAATACTTCTTGAAACTCGTAGCAAAATAAGACGGCGTATTGAAACCTACCATTGTGCTGACCTCTGCTATTGTATAGCGGCCATCCTTCAGTAATTTTGCCGCTTCGTTGAAGCGAATCTTGCGTATAAAGTCAATAGTCGATTCGCCTGTGATGGCTTTCAATTTAAGATGCAGATTAGAACGACTCATATTCATTTCTCTGGCAAATTCGTCAGTAGAGAATTCAATATTATCCATATTCTTTTCTACAATCGCTACAGCACGTTTTAGTAAAGCTTCATCCATGGCGTTAAACGTAATCTTTTCCGGTTCCACTTCCAGGGATTTGGAATACCGTTCAAGCATACGTCTACGGGTACGCATCATATTCTGTATCTTCGTAGTCAGGATAGCAAGTGAGAATGGTTTCGGGATGTAATCATCCGCACCCATTTGCAGACCTTCCATCTGGTCTTTGACTTCGCTTTTAGCAGACAGGATAATCACGGGAATATGACAGGTACGGATATTTTGCTTCACATTCTTGCATAATTTGATACCATCCATCACAGGCATCATGACATCAGTTACAATGATGTCAACTTCATTGTCTTTCAGTTTTTCCAAAGCTTCTTCACCATTTCCGGCTTCCAGCGTATTGAAGAGTTCAGCAAGTCCGCTGCTAAGATAATGGCGGATTTCATTATTGTCTTCTACAATAAGAATAGTGCCACGCTTCTTGTCACCGCCTTCGATCGTTTCGTTTTCGACCTTTTCCGTATCAATGAAATACATTTCTTTCGAGTTGGTGGAATATACCTGTCCTTCCTCATTCAGAGTGTCATTAGAAGCTAGTTCGGAGGGTTTGTAGGTATTTATGTCTTGTGGCAGATAAACAGAGAAAGTACTGCCTTTACCCTCTTCACTATCCAGTTCGATACGACCATGGTGCAATTCTACCAGGCGTTGTACCAGTGAGAGACCGATACCACTTCCTACGTGCTCACTCTCTATCTGATAAAAACGTTCGAATATTTTTCCCTGTTTATTGATGGGAATACCAATACCGGTATCACTAACTTGCAGTACCAACCAATTATTTTCCTCTTTCAATGTCACAGTAATGCTTTGACCGCTTTCCGTATATTTGAAAGCATTTGAAAGTAGGTTATTAACAATCAGTTCCAGATAATTAGGATCAAAAAGTTCCTCTTTATCTTCCAATTCGGAATGGAGAGTATAGGTAATCTTTTTGTGGCGTGCCAGTTTATCATAAAACAAGAAATTATCTTGTATTAGTTGATGCGCATTCTCTCTCTTTGCTTTCAGCTCGAAAACTCCCAATTCGGCGCGGCGATAATCCATCAATTGATTGACAAGATGTAGCAGGCGATTAGCGTTGCGTTGGATATATTCCAGCTGATTACGAGTCCAGCGGTCACTGATCTTATTGATTATTTCTTGTAGAGGAGCTAAGATAAGAGTCAACGGCGTGCGAAGCTCATGGGAAATATTGATGAAGAAACGCATCTTCATCTGGTTGATTTCTTCTTGATGTTCCTTGTCCCTACGTTCAATCTCCAGCTCTGCTTCCATGCTTTTACGCATCCAGAAGAAGCGGAAGACGAAAGTGATAAAGCCGATAAAAATAGCGAGGAAAAGCACGATTGCCCACCAGGTCTTGTACCATATAGGGAGAACAACGATTTCCAACATCGTAGGAACGGTATTCCATTTCCCGTCACTATTAGCAGCTTTTACCAGAAAATGATAAGTACCTTGTGGCAAGTTGGAATAGGAGACAGTACGTTTGTCTGTCAGATAATACCACTCTTTATCATATCCTTCCAATTTATAAGCGAAAGTATTGTGTTGACCTGAAATATAGTTGGATACCACAAATTCAAGCGTAAAAGCCGTTTGCCATGATTTTAGCGTGATACTTTCTGTTTCATTGATATTCTTAGTCAAGATACCGGTTTCATCATCCGGACGGACTGTTTTGTTAAACAGTTGAAGTTTAGTAATGACTACCGGAGGAGTGTAAGGGTTGTCCAGTAGGAGTTCCGGGCGGAAAGTTGTGATACCGTTGATACCCCCGAAGTACATTTGCCCGTTAGAGGTGCGGCAGAATGAAGAAGTATTAAACTGATTACTTTGCAACCCGTCGGATTCCGTAAAATTGCGGAACTTCTCTGTCTCCGGATTGAAACAGGAGATACCACGGTTGGTGCTTACCCAGAGACGCCCAAAGGTATCTTCCAGAATACCGTAAACCACATTATTGGGTAAACCGTTAGCAGTCGTATATCGTTTGATTTTCTTCTCTTTTTCATTAAAACAGTAGAAACCTTCACGCGTACCTACCCAAATGATGCCATTGGCAGCTTCATAAATGCAATTGGTAAACATCTTTGTTACAGATGATTCCGGAAGGATAGGGGCTTTTTCTATTTCGATCCCTTCCTGCTGAAAGACTGATATACCTTCTTCACCACCAATCCAAAGACGTTTACGAGAATCTCTGAACAGGATTGTGATTCGTTGTGAAGTAAATGGCGTACCGTCTTTTTCTTTATCTATGGTGGTGAAGCTCCGTTTCTCCGGATTAAAACTAACCAGTGCACTTAAAGTTCCTAATAAGATACTACCCTCCTTGTCAGGAAGAATGGCATACACATTTTCATTGACCAACTGGCTATTCAGCTGATTGAAACTTTCCATTTGTCCACTGTTGCGGTGGAGAACAGTCAGACCACCGGCATGTGTTCCTATATATACAAGTGATTTTTGTTCGTCTACATATACGGCTTTGATATTGTTGGAACCAATACCGATTTCCCGTTCGTTTTCCTGTAAGATATAGTGCGTAAACTGTTGTGTCTTGGGATTATATAGATTCAATCCCCCATCATTCGTTCCTATCCATAAGTTCTTATCCTTATCTTCGGTAATGCAACTGACTACGTTGTCACTTAAAGAATTCTTATATGGAATACGCTGAATATTCTTGAATCTGTTGCGGATCGGATGATAATAGTTTAGTCCTCCGAAATAGGTTCCAAGCCACATTCCACCCTGCGAATCCATAAAGATACTGCGGACCGAACGCTGTGACAGACTGCCGCTTTCTACCGGACTGCTGCTGTAAGAAACGAAAGAATCGTTTCCTTCATGATAAATGTTCAGATCATTGAATGTTCCTATCCATAGGCGATTTTGCGAATCCAATGCCAGAGAACGGATATAATTGGAACTGATACTTTTAGGATTGGAAGAAGAATGATGATAGGTCTTGACTTCTTGTGTTTTCGGGTTAAATAGAAGTAGACCGGCTCCTTCGGTAGCTATCCAGATGCGGGTAGGAGATTGTTGCAAAATGGCTTGAATCTGCTTAGTGCCTGTTATCGGAGTAATTCTTTCCAGTTTCTTTTGAGGAATGGAGTAGCTGTAAAGCCCGTCAACCGGGGTGCCGATATAGATAATATCGCCTTGCCTGTAAAGAGCAGAAGCCACTATCTTATGCATAGCCGTACTAAAAGAATCATCAACGAATCGTGATTCTTTAATATCGAACATAGTCAGACCTTCCTGTGTACTTATGAGCAGTTGTTCCGGTGAGATCTCCGCAATTCCGTTGATTTGCAGCTTCTTCCCCTTCTTTTCGTAGAAGAAATTTCTGAATTTATCCTTCTCTTCATCATAATATGACAAACCATCCCGCGTGCCGATCCAAACCCGTCCCTGACTGTCAGCCTTTACGATTCGCGAAATGTCATTAGCGATGCTGTTCGGATCATCTTCATTATGCTGATAAACTGTAAATGAATACCCATCGTACTTGTTTACTCCGTCATAAGTTGCGAACCACATATTGCCTCGTTGGTCCTGATCGATAGAGAATACAGTACTTTGTGACAATCCTTCATTAATAGAGATATAGGAGAAGTTGATTTGCTCCGGAATATCAGAAAAAGCATAATTAACCCCTGCGCATAGAAAAAGTAGACAGATTGCTATTTTGTTAAAGCTGCTCATTATTAGTTCATAAGATTAATAATGGCATCAAAGATAGTGAAATCTTTGATATACCCCATGAATTGACCGGAAAACTATACAATCTTTCCAGTCTATACAGTGGGTGTATGGAGGTGTTCAACAGAGAGAAAGAAAATATAGGAGGATGGAAAAAATGCCACCGATTTCACAGATTAACATGGACTTTTGTATCGAAAATCTTCGAATTACATTTAAGTCCATGTTAATCTGTGAAATCGGTGGTGAAACTTGAAACTGGCAGGCAATTTATTATTTAGCTAAATCTCCTATCTCATCTAAATTCTTCTGAATATCATCATCAGTCAATGCATAGTTTACGAGATCACCAGCCAAATACTTATCGTAAGAAGCCATATCGATCAGGCCATGTCCGGAAAGATTAAACAGGATTATTTTTTCTTCTCCTGTCTCCTTACATTTGTTAGCTTCGCGGATAGCTGCTGCAATAGCGTGGCTGGATTCAGGAGCCGGAATAATACCTTCAGACTGTGCAAACAGACAACCTGCTTCGAAAGATTCCAATTGCTGTATATCTACTGCTTCCATCAGATTATCCTTGAGCAACTGTGAAACGATGACACCTGCACCATGATAGCGAAGACCGCCGGCATGGATATGGGCCGGAGCAAAATTGTGTCCTAAAGTAAACATCGGTAGCAACGGAGTATATCCGGCTTCATCACCGAAGTCATACTGGAACTTACCACGTGTCAGTTTCGGACAAGATGCAGGTTCGGCAGCAACGAAACGAGTCTTTTTTCCTTCCTGTATCGTGTGACGCATGAATGGGAAAGAGATACCTCCGAAGTTGGAACCACCTCCGAAACAACCGATTACGATATCCGGGTATTCGCCTGCCATTTCCATCTGTTTTTCGGCTTCCAGTCCGATAATAGTCTGATGAAGAGTAACATGGCTAAGCACAGACCCGAGCGTATATTTACAGTTGGGAGTCATTTGTGCCAGTTCAATAGCTTCAGAAATGGCTGTTCCCAATGAACCCTGATAAGTAGGGTGTTTAGTCAGAATATCCTTACCGGCACGGGTAGACATGGATGGAGAAGGGGTTACCTGTGCTCCGAAAGTCTGCATGATGCTGCGGCGGTATGGCTTTTGTTCATAACTGATTTTTACCTGATAAACAGCAGCTTCCAAACCGAAAACCTTAGCTGCATAAGAAAGAGCGGCTCCCCATTGTCCGGCACCGGTTTCAGTGGTGATGTTGGTAACTCCTTCTTCTTTGCAATAATAAGCCTGTGCCAATGCAGAGTTCAACTTATGTGAACCGATAGGGCTGACACTTTCATTCTTAAAATAGATATGAGCCGGAGTACCGAGTGCTTTTTCCAATCCGTAAGCACGAACCAGCGGAGTACTGCGATAGTACTTATACATTTCGCGTACTTCTTCCGGTATTTCGATCCATGCATCGGTTTGATTCAGTTCCTGATGGCACAGCTCTTTAGCGAAAATCGGATACAAGTCTTCCGCTTTCAGCGGTTGTTTGGTTCCCGGATGCAACGGAGGCATAGGTTTGTTTACCATATCAGCCTGAATGTTGTACCAGTAGTGTGGAATTTCTTCTTCGGGTAAAATATACCGTTTTCTTTTTTCACTCATAATATTGTAGTTTTTTAGTTTCTTGTTGCCAAAAGTACTCAATTTTTTAATATTCAGAAAATTTTGTCAACAAAGAATCGGTTCTGATTGTTATTTTAGTTAAGTTTGCACGACCCTGTTAAAAAAGATGATATGAAGATTTATCATAAGTTTTTATTGTATCAAAATAAACTGCTAAAACCCTATGTACGTATCCTGTTAGGACTGGTAGAAGCACTCACCTATCTGGCATCTCTGTTGTTGATTGTCGGAGTAGTATATGAACACGGCTTTCCCTTATCCGTAGATGAAGTGGCTAATTTGCAGACATTGTATAAAACAGTCTGGATTATCTTTCTGATTGATGTTACTTTACATATTTCACTGGAATACCGGAATACTAAAAAACAATACCGGCGATTAGCCTGGATATTAAGCGGGTTATTATATCTTACTTTAATACCCGTCATTTTTCACCGTCCGGAAGAAGAAGGAGCTATTTTGCAGATTTGGGAATTCCTGCATGGGAAGTTTTATCATCTCCTGTTATTATTAGTCCTTTCTTTCCTCAACTTGTCCAATGGTCTGGTGCGCCTGTTGGGACGGCGTACCAATCCGTCTTTGATATTAGCAGTCAGTTTTATGGCTATTATCCTGATTGGAGCAGGTCTACTGATGCTTCCGCGCTGCACGGTGAATGGTATTACCTGGGTAGACTCTTTATTTACGGCTACCAGTGCCGTATGTGTTACAGGTTTGGTTCCGGTAGATGTATCCACTACATTCACCACTTCTGGATTAGTTGTCATTATCCTGTTGATTCAGATTGGAGGATTAGGAGTGATGACATTAACCAGTTTCTTTGCCATGTTCTTCATGGGAAACACCTCCATTTATAATCAGCTTGTTGTACGTGATATGGTTAGTTCCAATTCGTTAGGTTCATTACTGTCCACCTTATTATATATATTGGGCTTTACCCTAGTCATTGAAGGGATTGGCATGGTTTCGATTTGGTTTAGTATTCACGGTACGCTGGGAATGACTTTGGAAGGCGAGTTAGGTTTTGCTGCTTTCCATGCTATATCAGCTTTTTGTAATGCGGGTTTTTCTACACTTTCCGGTAATTTAGGGAATCCGATGGTGATGACCAATCATAATGGACTGTTTATTTCTGTTTCTTTGCTGATAATCTTCGGTGGTATCGGCTTCCCCATTCTTGTCAATTTCAAGGATATTGTATTATATCACCTGCGTCGTTTCTGGAAATTGGTCCGTACACGCAAACTGGATCGTCACAAAATGCAGCATCTTTATAACCTGAATACGAAAATCGTGTTAATCATGACTTTTCTGCTTTTATTAATCGGTACATTAGCTATTGCTGCTTTTGAGTGGAATGCTTCCTTTGCCGGTATGCCTTTGGCAGACAAATGGACACAAGCTTTCTTTAATGCCACTTGTCCTCGAACAGCCGGTTTTAGTAGTGTCGACCTGGCATCATTGAGTGTGCAGACTTTGTTGGTTTATCTATTCTTGATGTGGGTTGGCGGTGGTTCACAGTCTACGGCAGGTGGTGTGAAAGTGAACGCTTTTGCAGTTGTGGTTCTGAATCTTGTAGCCGTATTGCGTGGTACTGAACGGGTAGAGGTGTTTGGCAGAGAATTATCTTACGATTCAATCCGGCGTTCCAATGCAACAGTAGTCATGTCATTGGGAGTGTCATTCATTTTTATTTTCACATTGAGCATACTCGAACCGGGTGTTTCCATTATGGCATTGACTTTCGAATGTGTCTCTGCACTTAGTACTGTGGGATCTAGTCTGAATCTGACCCCTCATTTGTGTGATGCCAGTAAGTTGTTGGTATCCTTGTTGATGTTTATCGGACGTGTGGGATTGATAACATTGATGTTGGGAATTGTCAAACAGAAAAAGAATACAAAATACCGTTATCCGAGTGATAACATTATAATAAACTAAAGATATGAAGTATATTATTATCGGTTTAGGAAATTACGGCCATGTGTTGGCAGAGGAATTGTCTGCATTAGGGCACGAGATTATTGGTGCGGATATTAGTGAAAGTCGTGTAGATTCAATCAAAGATAAGGTTGCTACGGCTTTTGTCATTGATGCCACTGACGAACAATCATTATCAGTGTTGCCATTGAATAGTGTGGATATAGTAATTGTAGCGATTGGTGAGAATTTTGGTGCATCGATACGTGTTGTTGCCCTATTGAAGCAGAAAAAGGTTCCCCGAATCTTTGCCCGTGCTATTGATGCCGTACATAAAGCGGTGCTTGAAGCTTTTGATCTGGAACGAATCCTGACTCCGGAAGAAGACGCAGCCCGTAGTCTGGTGCAACTGCTCGACTTCGGCACAAACATGGAAGGGTTCCGCATCGATCAGGATTATTATGTTGTGAAGTTTACGGTTCCGAAGAAATTTGTAGGATATTTTGTAAATGAGTTAAACCTGGATGAAGAGTTTCATTTAAAAATGATAGGCTTGAAACGGGCGAATAAGATCACCAACTGCCTGGGTATTTCTCTGACCGAGCTTCATGTGAAGAATGAATTACCGGAGAATGAGAAAGTGGAAGAAGGAGATGAACTGGTTTGTTACGGCAGATACCGGGATTTCCAAGCTTTCTGGAAAGCTATTTAATTTATTGGATTTCCGGTTTGCATTGATGAATCGTTACGGGATGTACTTTAACTTTGCATGCCGTAGATGTAAAATTGAGCTGCACAATCTGGCTTTGTGATGTTTCCGGTTTTCGTTGGTCGAATACAAAGTTGCCCAGACTATAAAAGATGGGCTTACCATTGAAATATTCCTCTTTCTGAGTGACGTGCGGATGATGTCCGATGATAGCATCCGCACCTGCACGAACGAGTCGGTGTGCTCCCTTTCTTTGGTTCATAGTAGGAGAGGATTGGTACTCGATTCCCCAATGGAGAATAACCACCACATAACTTTCGGGATTCTCTTGCTTGAAGTTCTTAATTTCCTCTTCTATTTCTTCCGTGGTTTGCTGGCAAATACCGGGATCATTTTCTAAATATACCCAATTCTCCAAAGGAAGTGTAACTGAATTGAAGAGTGCTACTTTAATTTTTCCTTTCTTTATCACTACGGGTTGGCAACTCTCGGAAGAAGTATTACCATATCCTATCGGAGTGATTCCTGCCGATAAGAGATGCTGATAAGTATCTGTCAATCCGCTTCGTCCCTGATCCATAGTATGATTATTCGCTAAAGCCGCATGACTGATGCCGGCTTTAACCAATTCTTCCATCCATCTCGGTTCCGCACGAAAAATATATTTCTTGTGTAGCGGCGAACGAACGGAAGTGACGGGACATTCCAGATTGATTACCGTAGCGTTCATTTGATGAAAGAGAGGAGCTACTGACGCAAATAAATCTTCGACACCTCCCCGTTGAATCTGTTGGCGTACCCCTCTGTCCAGAAGAACATCTCCGGTGAAAGCGATAGAGAGACATTCTTCTGGCGGGTGCTGGCAGGCAGTAAGCAGTAACAGGCCTATACTACCTATAATCCGGTTAATTTGGGAAAAGGATATTAGCATCCTGAACTATAAAAAACTCTGTCATCTACTTTAGGTTCTTTCTCCAGCAGGATATTTTTCATCCATTCCGGGACGGCAGGTGCTTTCTTTTCTTCCAGCATTTTCTGCCACTCTTCGTCCGTGAGCCGGGTATCCAGTGGCTGGACAAACTCGTAGTAACTAAATGTGGCACCACGAGTAAGATAGAGATTACCCTCTATTTCTACTACCACATAGATATTGTTGGCATTTCCTGTTGCCACATGCAGTACTCCATTCTTATCACATCCTCTCACGTTGCGGGTATAAATATCAGCTACTACAGCTATCGACTTGTCCGGACCTTGCACTAATGACCAGTTATCCAGATGTAAATCCGGATCGAGCACAGACAGAGTGAAATATTCTATACTACTTCCCATATACTCAAGAGTGCGATATTCCAGTTCGGTCAGTTTTTCTCCCCGCAGTTCCTTTTCAGTTACTTGAATCAGAAAGCTGACATAGTCTTGCAACTGCTCTGTTTTTCCTTTCAAGTCATCCGTCAGGCAATTGCTTTGTTGCAGAACCAGTCGGGTGGCTTGCAGAATTCCTGACATTTTCTTCCAGAAAGGAAGATTCGGTTCTACATATCCCACTACGATCGGATCAGGAGGACCGGCACCTCCACATTCTGCAGCCATGGGCTGTTCTCCGTAAAGGATCGCGTCATGCTTCAATTCAGCCCAAGATGCCAAAGCTGTATTCAGGTTCTTGTATCCCCATTCGGGTGTTTGCATAAATCCCGGCTGGCTCTTATCCGTTTTCTGCATGGTGAACAGACTTTTCATCCATAATTCGTAGACAGATACTTGCGCAGGCTGGGAAGCTTTGAATTTATCTTTCAGTTTTTGTAATTCTACGGTATACTGGTTCCAGTTGCCCGGTTCTTTGTAAAAATCAGTCAGTAAAGTCTCGGCGGAGTTTACTCCGAAAGCGGCAAAGACATCCAATCCTTTCGGATAAGCACGTTTGCTGTTTGGGGTGACATCTACCAATTCCTGAAGAACTTCATTATCTGCCAGATATCTTTGTGGCATAAAGTTGATTTTGTCCCGGCAGGAGATTTCTATTTTAGGTTTGATCCTGTTCTTGCTTTTTGCCAGTTCAATGAGCGCTTGATTCACCTTTTCTATTTGAACCGGAGTCAATGCATCTTCAGTATATTCTGCTTTATTTTTCTTCAGAATCTGTGCAATATCGAGAAGAGAAAGATTATCAGTCTCACCCATCAGGAAGGTAAGTGGTGTATAGACGCGTTGGTATAGTTCCATTAGTGGTGTCTTGGCCATATCCTTATAAGTGGATAGTACGGTAGCTTGAAAGATTGCTTGTTTGAGCTGTTCTTGTTGTTCTCTGCAAAAGCAGGCAGTTTGAAGCCACATCATAGCCTGAAAGTATGCCTGTAATTGGGGTTCACGGGTATAATGTCCGCGTGGTTTGAAAAGACTGTATGGGAAGTATGCCTCTTTGTATGAAAGAAATTCCGAGAAATCATCTTCTTGTGCATTAATATGTTCTATTTCCTGTTGATATGCTTTTTGATACTTAGCAGGGAGACTGGGCGTTTCCTTTGTCAGCAAATAATAAGGGATAGCATAGAAAGTAGCGGCATATTCTGCTATATCTTTCAGAGATTCGTCTTCTGTCTGACGGGAGATGCTTATGCAAGTTGCGTTGAGTGATAGACATAGTCTTTCCAAAGTAGGAATGATGTGTTGTTTCTCCAGACTTTTCAGTACATAAGAGAAATACATGTGAAATGCCTGTAAATATAAGTCAGTGGTGATGAAATTGGGCACTTGGCGATAATCATTCTCTTCGTAAGCATGAAACAACTGTAAGTTACTTCCCTCTGTAATGGCAAAGTTGTTCTGTTGTAATTTGGCTAGTAATGTCTTGTCTATATCTTTGAATTGGAACAGGTTGACTATATTATTTGCATTTCCTAAATAATAAGAGTCTCGTTGAGTAAACTGTTGCTGACGCATTTCTGCCATGCGAGCATCGATGCGTTCTACGAAAGTCTTCTCTTCAGCCGTCAGTTTGACTTCATCATAGTTTTCCGGAAATTTATTCTCTCCGTCCGCCTCCGATTCTTCCCATAACTTCCAGACAAGATCATTATACCATTTCGTATTGGCCGAGAAGAAAGCGTTGATGTCCGCTTCCATAAAATGATAACCATGTATAGCGTATGGATAACTACGTAATAAACGTAACTCCTGAAAAGAGTAACGACTGATATCCTGCTTCAAATCAATAGATTGAGGTAGAACCGTATCGGTCAATAATGAAGTGGCAGTCGTAACAGTATCTTGTGCCAATACCGTTGAGGTGTTTTTATTCTTGTTCTTGCATCCGCAGAGAATAAGAACTAGTGTACAGGACAGTAATAATAGTCGTCTCATGTTTTTCATTATTCTATAAATTGCCATATATAAATGATAGTATCTAACGTTAACGTTCAAGAATGCGTTTGGCCTCCTTTTCTTCTGTCTCGCGTTTCAGATATCCCTTAAAATCCAGACCAAAACCTCTCCATACATATTCCGCTATCAGAAATTTTCCACTTCGTTCCCGTTCCATGGTGCGTATCAACACAGGAGTATGTTCACGAATCACTCTGAAATCTTCCAAAGGTTGTGCTACTCTCGAACCTAACCAAAGTGGGCGGACATACGCTTCATCTGCAATCCGGTAAATGAATAACCGCTTGTCAGGTTTGGGATCGAATCGGGTAGGCTTGATAACCCCCACAATGATTTCCGGCATCCCGTCTCCTGTAACATCTCCATAATCAAACTGATAGACTGGATAAGGCAATTTCCAAACAGAGTGGGAGGGTTGGTCTGTATTCAAATGAATGACATAGAGCGAATCAGATTCTTTGTTCAGAGATACTTCCATGTGTCTTTGATTTACTTGCCATTCAAACCTGTTTTCTTTCCGGCATGAACAGAACATCAGTAAAAGACCTGTAAAAATAAGGAAGTGAATCCTGTGCGACATATCTGTAACGTTTTCTTTGGCAAAGATAGATATTAACCTGTATTTACCTGCTTCTTTTCTCGTAAAAGTGAAAGATCCAGTATATTATATATGAAAACCACCGGACTTCTTAACTAAAGAGAAGTCCGGTGGCTTATCAGATATTATAAAGCGTATGCCTTATTTCGTTTGAATACGAATATTTCCGGCTTTCACTCCGTTTGCTTTTGCTGTAAATACAATCTCTCCGGCAGTTTCACCGGCTTGCAGGATAGCTGTCAACATACCGTTGAAAGCATGCATCTTCGGAAGATGAAATTGTTCCAGATTTGTCGGGTCGCCATTGGCAGCGGCACGATATTTACCGGTTCCCTTTACCGAGAAATTTATCTGACGATTGTCGGCAGGGCAGAGGTTACCGTCTTTGTCTACTACTTTAACAGTCACATAAGCCAGGTCTTTTCCGTCTGCAGTCAGTTCGTTACGGTTGCTTACCAGTTCGATGTGATGAGGCTTTCCGGCAGTACGGACTACTTTTTCAGCTACAGCTTTTCCATTTTTGTCGTAGGCTACAACTTTCACTTCACCCGGTTCGTACTTTGTATCCATCCACATCAGGCGATAGCGGCTCTTTAGCGAACTATTATTCTTGCTTTGTTTTCCATAACTTTTGCCATTGATAAACAATTCGGCAGTAGGATAATTTGTGTACACAAAAACCGGAGTCACTTCACCTTCACGTCCCGGCCAGGTCCAGTGAGGCAGGATATGCAAGGTTTCCGCTTCCTTGTTCCATACGCTACGGTAAAGGTAATAGCGGTCTTTTGGTAAACTGGCAAGGTCGATGATACCAAACATTGAACTGTGGTTAGGCCATGAATCCGTATCGTATGGTGACGGTTCGCCCAGATAATCGAATCCGGTCCATACGAACTGTCCGATGGTCCAATGATGATCCTCAGCTAATGCAAAATCCTCGTCCGGAATATTCGACCAGGGACAAACTTCCACATCGTATGAAGAGCATTGATGATCTTCATATTTTGCCCCTTTCTTATCCTCTACCGGGAACTTGTATACGTCACGTGAACTGACAGTAGAAGCCGTTTCGCTTCCCAGAATCAGATTCTGCGGGAGTTGGTCGTATGACTCCTGATAGCGTTGCGTACGGTAATTAAGTCCCGGAATGTCAATCATTGCTGCAAATCCGTTGGCGAGTACACAAGTCACCTGGTCCATTCCGCAAGTGACAGGACGGGTAGGATCTTCACGATGACAGATATCCTGCAGGAATTTGGCCACTTTATAACCAACAGGACTGCATTGAGTCGGTACTTCGTTGCCGATACTCCACATAACGACGCAAGGGTTATTCCGGTAATTATGAAGCATATTTTTCATATCACGTTCCGCCCATTCATCGAAGTAGCGGTGATAACCATTTTCACATTTGGCGATGTCCCATTCGTCGAACGGTTCGATCATCATCATAAATCCCATTTCGTCACACAATGCAACGAGTTCGGGAGTCGGCATATTATGAGAAGTACGGATCGCGTCGCATCCCATATCTTTCAATAGCGTAAGCTGATGACGCAATGCTGCAACATTGATAGCGGCGCCCAACGGACCTAAATCGTGGTGATTGCATACACCCTGGAATTTGCGGTGCTCCCCGTTCAGATAGAACCCTTTGTCGGCAATGTATTCAATGCTGCGGATACCGAAACGTGTGGTGTAAGTATCTACCAGTTTATCATCCGCATAAATTTTAGAGACAGCCTTGTAAAGCGACGGACTTTCCGGCGACCAGAGTTCGGGCGCGTTTACTATGAAATTTTGTTCGAAAGGCTGTCCGTGATTGATGCGGCTTGTATTCTCTTTCCGGGTAACAACTTTACCTTCCGGAGAAATAATTTCCGTCTCTACACGGATGGCTGTTTTCTCACCGGCATTGTCTATCTTCGTTTGGAGACGTACTGTCGCAAAATCCTTGCTGACGTGAGGAGTCGTGATTTGCGTTCCCCATACAGGCACATGGATTTTGTCAGTCACAATCAGGTGTACATTGCGATACAAACCTGCTCCCGGATACCAGCGCGAAGATTGCGGACGGTTTTCCAAACGCACGGCAAGCGTATTGTTTTTACCGTCTTTATTCAATAAAGAAGTCACATTACAGTGAAAAGAATTGTAGCCGAAAGGCCAGAAACAAGCTTCTTTTCCGTTGATGTAGACACGCGCTTCACTCATGGCACCGTCAAAAAGTAGTGTCACTTCTTTGTCGGCAGGGGCGTCAAAACTGGTACGATACCATCCGGTACCTACATAAGGAAGACCGCCGGTACGTCCTGTCTTCAAGGAAGCTTTTTTCTCAAAGTTCTGTGTCACTGCCACGTTTTGGAGGTCATTGTTCATGTCGAATGGACCAAAAATCGCCCAGTCGTGTGGAATAACAACCGATTCCCATTGATTGTCATTGAACTCCGGCTGACTAGCCTCTTTAAAATCTCCTTTACTGAATTTCCAGTTCTTCTCCAGCAGTGCCTCACTGCGTTGCGCTTGCATAGTGCAGGCGGCGCCCATTAAAAGTACAGCTAATAACTGTTTGGGGTGTTTCATGTTTTTTTGCTTTTCAGGTATAAAATATTTTGGATTCGGCGTAAAGTTATAAAAAAGGATTCAATAATCTTATCTCTTGAAAGCATTAAATGCGCTGGTGGGTTTACCACTATCGTCAAACATGCCCTTTCCATAGTTCTTCCAACCACCATAACTCTGCGGTTCCCAGGAGAATACACCAAGACATTGTTCCACTTGTTTGGCTTTCGTCATAAAGTCTGTGAAAAAGTCTTCAGCTTCGGAATAGTCCCAGGGAATACCAATTTCGCACATCATCACCGGAGTGTTGTATTTGGCAATCAGACTTTTCATATTAGCAATACATTTGTTGTTCATATCTTCCCAATCATCGGCTGCTCCCTCTGTCGGGTACATATCCGGATAAAGAGACATACCGATGACGTCCCATTTGGCATTGTTGTCATGCAAATAACCGAAAATCCGGTTGTATAGATTGGCATCATTTCCCTGGTCGAGGTGTACAATCACTTTCGCATTCGGATAAATCTCTTTAACAGCATTGTAGCCGGAGTTAATGAATTTCGCAAAGTTTTTAATACCGTCACTACTCGTTGTTTGTCCAGTGGGGAATAGCATTCCCTGATGAGTTTCATTGCCCACCTGCACCCATTCCACATCAATGCCCATCTCTTTGATTGCACCGAGTACATCTTTGGTATGGTCGTCAATCGCCTGCTCCAGTTCTTCTACCGTATAATTTTCCCAGGCTTTGGGTTTGGCTTGCTGAACAGGATCGGCCCATCTGTCACTGTAATGGAAGTCGATCATCAGGCGATAGCCCAAATTGTGCGCTCTCCATGCTTTGAGTAATACGTCACCCTTATTGCACCAGCCTTTTACATCTTCCGTGTCATTTTCCGGGTTCACCCATACACGTAGACGAATTGCATTTATACCCAGGTCGCGAAGCAGAGACATACATTCCTGTTCTTTTCCATCGGAGGTATAGACTTTATATCCGGAACTTTCCATTTCCGACAGCCAACTGACATCAGCTCCCCGGGCGAAGCCGGACATATCATAAGTGGTTTCCGTCTTTTCCGGGAAATTCGGAGTATCATTATCATCATCACAAGCGGTGAAGATGCTTCCGCAAAGTAGTGCGGAAGCTATCATTATATATTTTCGTATCATAGTGATTCTGTTGAAATTAATAATCATGTTGTTGAACTTAGAATGTTATTCGGTGATTTCAGTCATTGTAAACTCCATCTTGTTGAGATCCAGCGTAATGCGATATTTACCCTCCTTGGCGGGTTTAATGTTATCACCATTCTGATCACTTAGATAGAGCCCACTTTCAGAAGTATAGTACAATCTCCAGTCCCAGTTAATCTGATCGGGATCCGTATTCATGAGGAAGTAGAATCCGTCACCGATAGTGGTGATATCGCATTCTGCGCTCCATATTCCGGTTTCCTCATCATATATCATCAGGTCTTTAGCCGTTGACCAGCCATTGAAAGTTCCATATACATTGATTTGTTTGATTTCAGTAGGCTTCCAGGTTAAGTTGACATAATCTACTTCGATTGTATAACTTTTCTTGCCGGAACCATCGAACCAGATGTTGTAATGCTCTCCTGTTGTAAGAGCAAGGCTATAAAGATTGTTGGGATCAGAGCCATACCATGTGTCTGTTGATGGGTCTACTATCTGGAAGTTTTCATCGCTGACGGTTTGGAATACAGTGCGATAAGTTCCTGCAGTTTTACCGGGTTCAAGTTTGCGGTCTAACTTTCCCCACCATGAGTCGGCCCCTTGCATTTCCAGATAGGAGGGATAAGTCGGTTCTACACTTCCTCCTTCCGTCACTTCCACTTTCCATGCTTGCGGATCGTTCAGGTCAATAATCAATGTACATTCTCCGGCTGCCGGTACGTTTACTGTAATATTTCCGGCAGAAACATTCGTTCCGGTATTGAATGTCAATTCATTAGCAGAACCACTAAAGGCGAAAGGAGTATCTTTGGCTTTCGTATCATCAATGCTGTTATCAGCTCCGCTGACGCTGGTGTTATCATATAGTTTACCTATTCCATTCATCTGAATATTGATAGTGCCGGCTCCTGTAGCAGTAAATATGCCCTGCCATTGATTCTTGTCACGTTTGTATTCCATTGTGATACCTCCGTCGATGCCACTTACATTGAGTGTTGGCATCCATAAAGCAGTCCATAGTTTTTTGGTGGTATTGACATTCGTATAGTAACAGCCTGATTGACCGGGAAACCACAAATCCCACGTTCCTTCAGCAGCATCAGTTGTCAGGAAGAACGGAGTAGCCGTACTGCCTGATTTGGCTGTGTGCCAAACAGTACCATCGGCTTCCTGTAGATAGAAACCCTCCCAAGAAGTGGCTCCCATAAAGCCGATATAGTTGCCATCCGCATTGGCTGCATACAGATCTTTTCCTGAATCCTTACCGTCTCCCTTATTGATAATATTGGCAAATCGCATATCAATTTCATAAGGAGTAACCATGACTTTTACCACATTACTGTATACAGGAGCGATGTTACTTCCGTTTCTTCCGGCAAGCCGGAAATAGAGCGGTGCTTCTTCTTCGGGAGTAGCTTTCAACTGATAAGCGACGATATTTAAAGCGGAGACAGAGTACGTCTTTGATACTCCACTTTCGGTCGTTTCCAGAATCTGCCCGGAGAAATCTTCCGTGCGTGAAACCTGTACGGAAGTTTGTACACCGGTGGTAGGCTGGTATCTTGAATCGCTCACTTGCAGCGTCTGGTCAGTCCAGGCAAGCGACAGAGCATAAAACTTAGCTGTCTCCTTTGTCAGTACGACAGAATTGGCAGAAGCTATCAATTCGTTCTCTTCCGGGCTGGAGAGAAAATAGGTATCCCCATCTTTCTCGCAAGCACCTAGTAATAGGAGGGCGGAAAGTAAAGTGAATAGATTATTTAGTTTTTTCATATCGTTGTTCCGTATTAATATGATTAATAGTTTTCATTGTATAAGTTTGGATTGGCCGTCAGTTCGGTAGCAGGTATCGGATAGATATTGTATTTGCTCTCTACTGCCTTACCGTCTTTTACGCCACCTTTCCATTGCCATACATAGCTGTTGGTTGTAAATTGATTGAAGCGGATCAAGTCCGTACGGCGATACCCCTCCCAATACAGCTCACGGGCACGTTCGTTGATGATAAACAGTTCGTTGATTTCAGACTCGCTTTTGTTATGAGTGTTGTCGCCGAAAGCACGTTCCTGTAGCTCATTGATATAAGGCAGTACATTTGCCAGAGTTGCTTCCGTTCCTCCACGTACCACAGCTTCTGCCATCATTAAATATACATCGGCCAGACGGAATAGGGGATAATCTGTATTTACACCACCGTCTGCGGTGTTGGAAGCAGTCTGTCCGGCATCAGTCAGGTTAGTCCATTTTTCTACGAAATAGCCATTGCTTTGGTCATCTATCTTTTCCAGGTCCCGGGTTTGTCCGTCGGTAAAGAACATATATCGCTGGTCGGCTTCTTCGTTACCTGAGAAAAGTTGAGGAATTTCTCCGCGTACACGGAACATACCCCATCCTGATTTTACACCGTAATCTTCCGGTATCTGTTTTTCGGACGTGTTGCTCACTGCGCCACAAACAATGTAAGTGGATGATCCCCATGACACGAGATTGGTTGCGTCTACCGGGAGGGTGAAGATTATTTCGTTCGTACGTTTGTCATTGTCGGCATTAAACAGCTTGTAATAATCGCTTTCCAGTTGATAACCCTGTTCGATAACCTTTTTACAGGCTTTGATACATTCGTTGTATTTGGAAGTCTGGGTATAAACTTCCGCATTCAGATATAATTTGGCAAGTAATGTATATGCAGCTCCTTGGGAAGCGCGTCCGTAAGGACAGTTCGCTTTATTTAGCATTTCATCTTTAATGGCATTCAGTTCACTTTCAATATAATCGAAAATCTGTTGGGCTGTATAGCGGGGAGGCAGATATCCGACTAGCGGGTCATTTTCCGTCACAAACGGGATATTGCGGAACAGATCGAGTGCGTGATAGTAGAATAAAGCACGCATGAAACGGGCTTCGGCACGATAAATACGAATTTCAGTCTGCTCCTGGTCCGTGAACTGTGCTATCTTTTCATCGGTGGCATTGCGGAGAAACTCATTACATAAAGCAATGTTGTAATAGATACGGTAATACATATCCGATACCCAAGGATCATTAGCGTCCCAACTCAAATACGTCAGTCCCGTTACGTTGTCACCGGACAGCCAGGTAGAAGCCACTTCATCCGTTCCACATTCCTGCAAGTTGAAGAAACAGCGCATATAATCCTGTCCGCTGTTACTACTCAAATCGTTGTCACCATTCTTTTCCTGTCCGGTGGTCACCATGGCTGCATAGATTTTTCCCAGAACGGCTTTATAGTTTGCAGCACTGGTATATATGGTAGAAGATGTTTCTTCTTCGTGTGGATATTGGTCCAAGTCGCCTATGCAGGAACTCATCAGGAGTGCGCTGCAAAAATAAAGGGCTGTATAAAATATCTTTTTCATAATCGATGCTTTTAGTAATTAGAAGTTAATACCTATGTTGAGAGAGAAAGTACGTGGGCGTGGATAAAACGAATTATCCACACCGTCGGGAATTTCCGGGTCAACGCCGCTGTATTTGGTGATACAGAATACATTTTGCACCATGGCACTCACATTCAGACTGCATCCTTTATAAATAGTGCCGAAGTTGTAACCCAATGAGAGATTATCCATTTTCAGGAAAGAAGCATTCTCTACATAGTAGTCAGAGAGATATTGACGTGTCTGGAATCCTGTTTTCAGATAGGTTGATGACAGGTTGTTTAGCTGATAAGAGTTATAGCTGACAGTTTCCCAGGCACCGCTGTTCATAGCCATCGCATTATAGACATAGTTTCCGATATTGGCACGCAGGCTGGTGCTCAATGTCCACTTCTTGTAACGCAATGAGGTACTGAAACCGAGGATATAGTCGGGAGCCGGAGAGTGGTAGCGGTACAAGTCGTTCGAGTTGATTTGTCCGTCCCCGTCAAGGTCTACGTAAGCTCCTTCTATCGGTTTGCCGGTTTTTTCATCATACAGCTGATGGTAAACGTAGAACATATAAGGAGCATATCCCTCGCTCAATGTCTGTACCTGATAACTGTCGATATACGGACCTACAGAAGTGTTGGTGGCAGGCGTACCGGCTGTCAGTGATAAGTTTTTCACTTTCATCTTCTGCCATGTCATGTTGAAACTCAAGTCCCAGTTCCAGTCCTTGGTCTGTATGGGCGTTGCGTTCAGACTGAATTCCACACCCTGACTGTCCACATTTCCGACATTGGTCGTGATGTTACGATCGAATGTAGTACCGGCAGCAGCAGGTACGGTGGCAATCAGGTCTTTGGTCTGACGGGTGTAGTAGTCGAAACTACCGGTGATACGGTCTTTGAGGAAACCGAAATCAAAACCCATATTCCATGAAGTGGTTGTTTCCCATTTCAGGTTGGGTACATACGCTTTGGGGCGGTAAGTAGGAGTCGGGGTATCTCCGATAAGGGAACCGGCACCACTTTGGCTGATCGTATAGATAGGGAGGTAGTTGTAATTGCCTATACCGTCTTGCTGCCCGGTGACACCATAACTGGCACGCACTTTCAGCGTACTGATAACTTTATTGTCTTTCAGGAATGATTCTTCTGTCACTCTCCATCCTAATGCTACTGACGGGAACGTACCCCAACGTACATTTTTAGCGAAGCGCGAAGTGGCATCGCGACGTACAGTAGTAGTCAGCATATAGCGGGAGTTGAACGAGTAGTTCAAACGGCCATAATAAGAGAGTAATACATGGCGTTCGTCAGAGGCTTTCGATGTTTTCTGTATTTCTCCCAACGTGTTCATTTCGCTATAAAGCGGAGTCGTGGATTTCCAGTACTGATAATCGTAACCGGCTGTTACATCAAAACTACTCTTAATGGATTCCACCAATTTGTTGTAGTTGGCATACAGAGTCAACAGACGGTTTTCTTTTTTCTGTGGGCCATAGCTGTAATCCAAACCGGAAGTGGTGTAATTCTGTGCAGCTTCTGCCGGAACATATACACTTCCTTTACCTTGTGCATAGTCATAACCTAACGTAGCATGCAACTTCAAATCGGGGAAGAAGTGAAGACGATAGTCTGCATCAATGTTTCCGATAAAACGTTTTACTGTACTTTGTGAGTCATTCATATTGAGAAGTCCCACCGGATTCATGACTGCTCCGTTCACAGGAGCACCGGTGTTGTCAATTGCTTCCGTATATCCGCCGAATGTGTCTAGACCCGAATATACTGGAATGGTAGGATTCATGGTCGAAGCAGCCCAAATGGCACTTGTATTGGCAAATGTGTTCTTATTGATAGAACCTTTAGCATTGATATTCAGTTTTAAGTGGTCTTTAAAGAAAGACGGATTCAATGTAATGCTTCCGGTGTAACGCTCCGCGTTGTCAGTACGTAATAAACCACTCTGGTTGTAGTAACCGATAGATGCACGGAAAGGTAAGTTTTTGGTAATCTTTCCAGCAACACTTAGATTATTATCCGTACCGAAGGCATTTTGATAAATCTCATCGTTCCAGTCCGTATGTGTCGTGCCGAGTAACGCCCGTTGTGCATCGGTTCCTTTGCTTTGGATGGTATTGACAAATTCATCGTAACTCAACATATCTGCCAATTTGGTACGGGTTTGTACAGAGTTGGTCGTACTGAATGTAATCTTCAGTTTATCGGAACTTCCTTTCTTGGTAGTAATCAGAATAACCCCGTTGGATGCACGCGAACCGTAAATGGCAGTCGAAGAAGCATCTTTCAGAATGGTCATACTTTCGATATCGTTTGGGTTGATGAGGCTAAGGAAATTCCCGTCATTACCGCTGATACCTCCCTGTTCCAAAGGAACGCCGTCCAGTACGATCAAAGGGTCATTACTAGCGTTCAGTGAAGCACCACCACGTACACGGATCGTACTTCCCGCAGTAGGAGAACCACTGTTGGACATGATTTGCACACCGGAAATCTTACCATTAATCAGTTGCTCGGGAGAGCTGACCAATCCCATGTTGAAGTCCTTGCTGCTGACGTTAGTTACCGAACCTGTCAGGTCGCTTTTACGCTGCGTGCCATAGCCGATTACTACAACGTCGCTCAATACCTGTGAATCACTTTTCAACTGGATATTCAAAGTAGTACTGTTGGCAGGAACAGGTACTACCTTTGTTTCATATCCTACATAAGAGAATTGCAACTCTTTGCTGCCCTGTGGCACATTGAGTGTATAATTACCGTCGAAATCGGTCACTGTTCCGGTAGAAGTACCGACAATGAGGATACTTACTCCGATCATCGGTTCCTTGTTCTCGTCAATCACTTGTCCGGTGATTTTCTTGCCTCCTTGTTGGGCGAAGGCAGGAATGATGCCTCCTAAAAAGGCTGTACACAACATAAGTAGTACAGTCAGATGGCGTAGATTTAAGATATTCCTGTTCATAATTACTGTGTTATTGATAATAGATTTATTTTTACTTTTTATTTAAAAATCAGCGGCTTTTCCCTTTCTGTCTCTTCCGTTTGCTACCCCCTTTCAGAAGGCTTCAGACGTGGTTCAGACGAAAGATTTGTTCCTCACCGATGAACGACCCTTTCCTCACCGAGGAACGAAGGCTTCGACAACGGGGAACTTTAAGAACGATTATTCCAGCCAGATATTTCCTAGTTCAATCTCAACTAACTCTTTCTTGTTTCCTGACATTGACAACTCCAGCTTTTCAATCCTTTCCGGTAAAAATGCGATTTCCGTTTCCGGATGGAAATACTGTTTCAAGAAGGTCGGATAAGCTATCGGCAGCAGTGCCGTGTCTGTCTGGCGTAAATCTTTCAACGGTATCCGTATGATTCCCTCCGATGATGGAGCAGGACAAGGGCTTTTATAAGTATATCCGTCTGACGTTACGAAACCGGCACTGAGTCCTTCCGGAAGTGCTTTCGTGCGATTTACCCGGATACAGAGAACGCTACAACCCTTTACTCTTTCTTTTCTTTCTTCAATCAGGTTCTTTACGAACGTGCGGAGGAAATAGTGCGGATTTTCTCCTTTAGGAGTAAACCGGAACCGGAGCAAAGGTTTTTCCACCGGAGAAGAATCAACCAAAGTACGTTGGAGATCATTCCATTCGGGAAGCGTGTATGCTTCTATCCGGCTATCTGCGTCCGTAATAGTCAATAGTGGTATCGCACTATCTGGGGCAACAACACGAGTAGTCCAATAGGCTCCGGAAGTATAATTCCAGTCCAGTGGATTTCCCTTTATTCCCGATGATGAATTCCTGTAACCGGAATTTCCTGTGGGATAAGTGCGAGTGCTGTTGCCCCGGCATACGATGATGTTATACCTGAAACAATCATCCTTTATTTCTGTAGCGGGTATCGTTGCTTGATAGGTATATCCGCCTGTACGTTTCATCTTGATATATGGATTATGCTCATTCCAAAAAGATATCTTATCGGTGTAGATAATCACAGAATCCGGGAATTCGGTTCCTACCACCTGTGCACTAATCGTCAAATCCTTATTTGCTTCAGTGGTTGCCGATGGAGTATGAACGACTTTATAATCCGTCACACGTGGAGCAGGAGCCACATACTCTCCGATGCGGATGGAATTCCATTGAGAGTTTGCCTGCCAGTTCTGTTTGGGCGTACAGTTTTTACGTTTCAGCAGATAGGTACCCGGACGAAGTCCGCGGATAGTCCCGTCTGTCACATCTCCTTTCTGCTGATTTCCTTGATTGAGGGCCGTAAAGGTAAATTCCATCCCTAAATCAGGTATTTGCAAAGCCATGTCCCAAGTACCATAAGCGATGGTAACCACTTCTTTATCGAGTGACGGTTTGGCAAACGGATCGTTCACTACTACCGCGTCCGGCATCACTTCCAGTCTCCAGACTCCCGGTTCGAGGCAATCCATGAAATAAGCACCTGTTCCCTCATAATGAATGATCGGAGAACTGCCACAACCGGCAATGGAAACAAGTTGTGACGCATCTTTGGGCTGGGTGTTGGTATGATTGGAATAATAGAATTTCTTTCCATTATTTAATTCGCTCAAGTCCTCTGTATAACTGACACGAAAACCGTCACCAAATAAAGTGTTCTGTGGATAACTGCCGTATGATTCACCTCTTTTCAGACTGCGTGCAGCTTCGGCGGCTATCTTCATACTGATAGCTTTATGAGGCGTATAGGCAAGATTCAAGAAATGAGTCTGATATTCCGTATTGGCATAAGCGATATCCATCGGATCATACGCAAACTGGGTAATCCATTGAAAACCTGCTGTACGGAAAGTGCGTACCATGGCCGGATACATATAAGAATACATGATATCTGCCGGATCGAACTCATATACCATCCGTGTTTTCTTATCGAATCCTTTCACTTTATCGGAAAAGGGAATATCATAGCGGTCTATATAGGGAAGGAAATTTCCCTGCTGTGTCTGTCCGGATACCAGTCCGATGGGATACCATTGATAAGTAGTTCCCTGAATGGCAGTTTCGTAATAAGCCTCTACTACATATCCGTTGTGGCTTACATTATAGAATACAGGTTTGCGGTTTCCTGTTTTATTGATCGCTTTCAGCATCCGGTTGATATAGGCTTTTACCTCTTTCTTCGTACCGGAATGACAAGGTTCATTATTGATTTCGAACCCAACAATGGAGGGATCGTCTTTATAAGCTAACCCCGTATATGGATTGACGTGCTTCACCAAACCATGAAGATAGGTTTCTTGTGCAGCGATAGCTTCCGGGTGGGAGTGCATATCGCATTTATCATATTTATAGGAGAAGCCGCCCGTCTGTATGTTTCGTTCGGGATATCCGTTCCCGAAGTTGGTCTGCGCGGTAATCACAATATGAATATTGCGTTCTTTGAGTTTGGCAATCAGGTAGTCCATCAAGTCGAGATGCTCGTTTTCGAGGAGATTTCCCTGTCCGTCTGTCAGTTCCACATCCCATAAATGAATACGGTAAGCATTCAGTCCCAGACGGGAGATATGATATACATCTTTATCTATAGCAGCTTTGCGGTCCAGTCCCAAATATCCAATGGCACGGTAAGCATGGGCGAAAGGCAGCGTATAATTAACACCGAAAAAGGAAGCCTCCCGGCGGGTGTCACTCCAACGCATCACCCCATTTCCATCTATATATATAATAGGTGTAGAGGATGATTTGCCTTGCACTTTGACAAAGGCAGATATCAAACAAATAAAGGTAAGGATCAACAGTCTTTTCATGCTATCAAATTTATCGGTTTATTGACAGCAACAAAAGTAATTTATTGGTCATTTCAATAAAAGCACAGATTGGACATATAAGGATAAAAATAGGACGAAATACCCCAAAATGCCTCTACAGGTCTTCATTAAGGTACTGGCGTGGCGTTTTTCCGAATTCTGCCTGAAAACATTTGGAGAAGTAAGAGTGATTGGAAAAGCCTACCATGTACATCACTTCGGCAATGGTAAATTTCTTTTGTTGCAACAACATGGCCGCCTTTTTCATCCGGATCGATTTGATGTATTCCACTGGAGACATTCCGGTCAGCTGTTTGATTTTCCGGTAAATCTGCTTATTGCTGATACCGGATAATTCACAAAGTGCATTTACATTCAATTCCGATTCAGAAAGATGGTCCTCAATCAGGCGGATAATGTTCGACAGAAATTTCTCATCTTGAGATTCTGCTTCGATTGGTTTAAGAACAGGCAACGATTCCAACTGCTTTTTCACCTGTGCCGCCGGAATCTCTTCTTTCTCTACGGCGATGACAGGGATATTCAGGCCAATGGAAGTTCCTTTTCCTTCGTTCGAGGTGACTCCGTTGATGTGACCGCCATGAAGTTCCGTATAAGTCTTGACCAGATAAAGTCCGATACCTGTACCTTCCTTATTGCCGGAATGTGGAGACTGGAAAAAGCGCTGGAAGATATATGGAATATCTTGTTGCGGGATTCCGGTTCCTGTATCAGAAACACAAATATCCAACAATTCCGTTTCTTCACGATAGAAAAGAGACAGGCAGACACTTCCACCATCCGGGGTGAATTTGACGGCATTTGAAAGCAGATTATCTAAAATCACTCCAAGTTTGATGGCATCCATATCAGCATAAATCTTGGCTTTATTCGTCTCGAAATGGAATGTGATCTGTTTGTTTTCCTCATAGACGGAAAACAGGCTACGGCTGAATGACACAAGTTCGATACGCGACAAAATCAGCAGCGAATCTTTATTATCCTCTATCCGGTTGAAGTTTAATACCTGATGAATCAATGAGTTTATTTTCATTGCATTACGCTGCACCTCCTCCAGTGTCTGTTTCTCATGCACTTCTTCTGCAACGGGGAGCAATTGACTGACAGGAGCGATGATCCGGCTAAGCGGTGTTTTTAATTCATTAGACAAATGGGTAAAGAAAGCCATTTTCTGGCGTGATTGCTCCAGAATCTTCTCTTTTTCCATCCGTTCCATTTTCAGACGGTTCTTGACACGGAAAAAGTTGATAACCCAGGCAATGAGGCTCAAGAATAAAAGAATGTAGACAATCTTTGCCCAAAGTGTGTAATACCATGGAGGGAGAATTTTAATATTCAGGATATATGGATGCTCGGAAGGAGAACCGCTCTTTTCTACTTTGCTGATTACTAACTGATAATCCCCATAACCCAAATTACTGTACGTAATGCGATTCGTGTTGGATTGCAGGAAATTCCATTCTTTGTCCATACCTTCCAGCCGGTAGACGAATTCATGTTTTTCTTCCAGCGAGTAGGGCAGGTCTGAAAGTTCGAAAGCCAGGTTGTTCTGGTCGTATTTTAGTTCGATAGCATCGGTATAGCGGATGTTGGGAATATCCTCTTCGGTATGCGGAGACATCAGTTGATTGTTGATATATAAGGCAGTCAGTAAAATGGAGTGTTCCGGCTGACTCATGGCTTGTATTTCGGGACGGGATATGCCGAACCCGTCTGCACCTCCCAGATAGATATTTCCATCTTCCGGATTAAACATTAGACTGGTGAAACGTTTATCCGTCAGGCTTTGCTGGCGGGCATCCATTGTTCTCCGGTCGATGATCCAAAGTCCGTTAGTGGTGGAAACCCAGATATGTTCTTTTACAGAGGTCATAGACAGAATCTCGTTATTGCTGAAATTGCCGAAAGAGATACTTTGCTGACTCGAGTCTTTGGGATTGATACGCATCACCCCTCCGTGAAATCCTACCCAAAGCATACCGTCTTCATCCCGTAAAAGGTAGTTCGGGCTCTTCTCGCCACTTAATTCATCGGCAAACAGCTTTGTCACTTGTCGCGTACGGGCATTGATTTTGTCTATTCCTTTGCTGTTGTATAACAATACCCATACATTACCTTCCGCATCAGGGACAATCTGATTAATGAACATCCCCGACAGCCCATTATGAATGGAATAATTTTGATCGGCCACATACGATTTTCCGGCAGATTGTATCAGTTTATGTTTGTCCACAACAAAGATACCTCCGAGACAGGTGGCGATCCAAAGCTTCCCGTCAGTATCTTCAAACAGGTAATAAGCCCAGTTGGTATTATAAGTTCCTGTACTGTCTACGATGTTGTAGTGTACAAATTGATGGGTATTATAGTCATAGCGGTTGATACTTCCGTCTGTGGCTATCCATAACTGCTGTTCTCTATCCTCGTAGATGTGTCGTATCCGGTTGTGGGATAACGGATGGTTTTTATCCCCCATTCTATACCAGATAGCATCGTGTTTATTGCCTGCAGGATGGGTGAACCGGATCACTCCGTTTGTACCTCCGAACCAATAGAATCCTTTGGAATCCCGGAACAGGGAATAGAACTGATTTCCGTCTCCTGTGCCTGTGATTTGAGAAATCGGTACAAATTGCAGCGCACTGTTATAGCGTGATAGGGAAATGCCATAATCTGTTCCCAGCCAGATATTATGTTCCTGATCCGAGAATATGTTCCAGATAATATTGTTGGTTAGTGACTGGATATTGCGTGAATCGTGAATGATATGCTGCAAAGGTTCTTTGTCATTCTGGTACACATAAAGCCCGTTGTCTGTACCTGCCAGCAAATTTTCATCTCCGTCCAGTGCCAGTGATTTGATGGAGTTGTTATGAAATACCTCTATCGCCTTCATCTCTCCTATAGTGGGATTGTATTGGAAGAGATAACCTTCCATCCCGATCCAGATACATTGTCGGGTGGTGTCTTCCAACAGAGAATTGACAAACAAATTGCTGCCTCCCCGGTTAACGGGCAAAAGGATGTTTTCAAATTTTCCACTTGCCTGCACATAGCGGCATAATCCGTTGTAAGTACCTATATAAATTTGATTATCTTTTGTATGAATGATGGAATAGATGGTGTTATGAGGCAATCCGGTCTGTTTGCTGTCGAAATGATTCAGTTGACGGCTTTTTAACTGATAAGTATATAATCCGTTCAACGAACCTATCCACAATGTATCTCCCTGGAGTACCATGGTACGGACATCCGTTGGAAAATCAGTATCCGGTTGCTCATATTTGTCTGTTCGATAGTTATAAACAAGAATCCCGTTATCTGTTCCCAGATATAAATAAGTGTTATCTGCTATAATACCGCAGTAGATACGTGTGTTAGTACGTTCTCCATACGTGAAATGCTGTTGTGTGGAATAACCGTCATAACTGAATAACCCCTTGTTGGAACCCACCCATATCAGTCCCTCGCTATCTTGCAGGAAGCAACTAATCACCGAAGCTTCGGCCCCGAGATAGATGTTGTCGAATTGCTGATAATTTACTTTTTGCCCATACACATTGCCACTGCTACAGTAGGCAAGGATGAGAAAAAGAATTGTTGTAATTCGTTCGCGCATGGTGTTAGGTTTGCAGGTTTTTAAATCTGTAATTGTTGTAAAAGTATTCCTTCTTTCCTGCAAATGTAGGAAAAATGTCGGTTACACTTGTAAATATCCCGCTCTTTTTGTTCCTTTGCTATCTATTTATAAACAGAAAACTTACGTATGAGAAAACTAATTTATTGGCTTTTATTGCCGTTGGCAGTGGCTGTGAGTGCATGTGGCGGTAAAAAAGGATCTTCAGATAATACGTCGACATTGGCGATGATAGACAGTGTGGATGCTCACGGATTGCAGCGTATGCAGACGTCTAAGAGCGAAACCGACTTTAAATTTAAGGGGAAAGATTATCATTCCCTCGTTTCGCGTACTCCGGATGAAAATCTGCCCCATGTGACAAACGAGCTGGGAGATACCTATGTCGACAATAAAATAGTGTTGCACCTGACTCGTGGTAATGAAACCGTGTTGAACAAGACCTTTACCAAGAATGATTTTTCATCGGTAGTCGATGCGAACTTCCTATCTAAGTCTATATTGGAAGGTATTGTATATGACAAGACTACTCCGCAGGGAATTGTGTATGCAGCGAGTGTTTGTTATCCGCAGACAGATTTGTATATGCCGCTTTCCATAACGATTACCGCTGATGGAAAAATGAGTATACAGAAAGTGGATATGCTTGAAGAAGATTATGACGATGAAGCCTCCAATTAAGTTTGTAGGCGGGTGTTGACAGTAAAATTACACAAATGTGAAAACATTTGAGACAAAAGAAAGGCAGCCGATGAGGTTGCCTTTCGTATTTTTGCACCGTCAACAAACTTAATACCGAATAGAATGAAGAAAAACATTTTTGCTATCTGTGTGGTAGCAGTAGGATGTACGGCACTGACCGCTCAAACCAAAGATACACAAACGTTGGTTCCGCTTACGGAACGGGTAAACGTGCAGGCGGATTCGGCACGCGTCAATCAAATTATAGACGATTGCTGGGTAGCAGTAGGGACTAAAAAGCCTCATGCAATTCAACGCGACTTCACACGTATGTTCAACGGTAAGCCTTCCTATCGTTTTGAATTGAAGGAAGATGATAACACCCTGTCAGGATATGCCAAAGGGGAAACAAAAGGGCGTGCGGAATTTTCTTATTGTTATGCAACTTCCGATGATTTCAAAGGCCTGCCTGCCGATGTTTATCAGAAAGCACAGATTACCAAAACCGTATATCATCATGGGAAAGGTATTTGTCCGCAAGGAGCTTCCCGCGACTATGAGTTTGCCGTATATATTCCTTCTTCATTGGGTAGCGATGTCTCGACAATTTTTGCCCAATGGCATGGGATGCCGGATCGTACATTGGTACAAACTCCACAGGGAGAAGTGAAGAAACTTACGATTGACGAGTTCGTTGAACTGGAAAAGACTACGATCTTTAAAAAGAATGAAGGGCACGAGAAAGTAGCCAGGCTGGATAAACAAGGTAACCCGGTGAAAGACAAACAAGGAAATCCTGTATATCAGGCCGGAAAGGCCAACGGATGGCTCGTGGAACAAGGAGGCTATCCTCCATTGGCGTTCGGGTTCTCCGGTGGATGGTTCTATATCAAAGCAAATTCCGACCGTAAGTGGCTGACGGATAAAGACGACCGTTGCAACGCAAATCCCGAAAAAACACCGATCATGAAACCTGTAACATCAGACTATAAAGCATCGACCATTGCTTACAAAATGCCTTATGCCGATTTTCCGAAAGACTGCTGGATTACATTCCGCATTCATATCGACTGGACAGTCTATGGCAAAGAGGCGGAAACGATTGTAAAACCGGGTATGCTCGATGTGCAGATGGACTATCAGGAAAAAGGGAAAAAGGTTAGTAAACACATTGTAGACAATGAAAAAATCATGATTGGACGTAACGACGATGATGGTTATTACTTCAAGTTCGGTATTTACCGTGTAGGTAATAGCACTAAGCCGGTATGTTACAATCTGGCAAACTATTCAGAAAGGTAATTAGTCAGAAGGTAAAAAGAGAGTGATATCCGGATGTTCTTTTTGTGCGCATCCGGATATTTTTTTAGTTCTTTTACCGTTTATTTGTCAGCGCAGCAATGATAGTGATACCATTTTTACTGTCATAATTTGCTGATTGTAATAAAGTTAAAAATGATAAAAAATAGGACTGCATCTAGTAAGTACGTGTCAGGTATGCAAAAAGATTTGTTTTTTTGCCGCTTGCCAAATGGCATATATAAAATAACTAGTGATGCTAATGATGAACAAAAATGGGTTTAGCCGATGTGCAGAGTTCTACATCGGTCGTTTGCGAAAGGAAGGAAGGCATTCTACAGCGCATGTCTATAAGAATGCTATCTTCTCTTTTAGCAAATTTTGTGGCACGTCCAATGTGTCGTTCAGACAGGTCACCCGCGAGCGTTTACGACGTTACGGGCAGTACCTTTATGAGTGTGGCTTGAAGCCTAATACGATTTCTACGTATATGCGTATGCTTCGTTGTATTTATAATCGAGGAGTGGAAGCAGGTAGTGCACCTTACGTACCCCGATTGTTTCATGATGTTTATACGGGAGTAGATGTTCGCCAAAAGAAAGCTTTGCCTATCGGTGAATTACGTAGACTTTTGTATGAGGATCCCAAATCGGAGCGTTTGCGTCGAACACAGGCTATTGCTGCCCTGATGTTTCAGTTCTGTGGAATGTCATTCGCGGATTTAGCTCATCTGGAGAAATCAGCTTTAGATCAGAATGTGTTGCGATATAACCGTATCAAGACTAGAACTCCGATGAGTGTGGAAATACTTGATACTGCAAAGGAAATGATTAACCGGCTTCGTAGTAACCAGGATTCTCATCCTGATTCTCCGGATTATCTGTTTGATATTCTTAGCAGTGATAAGAAACGGACGGATGAAAGGGCTTATCGGGAATACCAGTCTGCCCTCCGTCGATTCAACAACCGTTTAAAGGACTTAGCGAGAGCTTTACGTTTGAAGTCTCCTGTCACTTCTTACACACTTCGCCATTCTTGGGCAACGACAGCGAAGTATCGGGGAGTATCGATTGAAATGATTAGTGAATCATTGGGACACAAATCTATAAAAACCACACAAATCTATTTGAAAGGCTTCGGACTTAAAGAACGTACGGAGGTAAATAAAGGGAATTTATCTTACGTGAGAAACTGTTGTGTAGACAGATGGTAGATATGTAAAATGTTGATAATCAGAAGTAAAATATGTGTGTTACTTCTTAGGTAACAGAACTTAAATTTGACGCAAAGATAGACAAAAACACGAATAGTAAGCAAATATTCTTCCACTTTTTTTCGTTTTATCTGAAACATAGAGCAAAAAACTATCTGAACATGAAATAATCTTATTTCCATGCTCTATACTTTTTCATTGCCTAATTCAATAGTTTTCTTATTGAATATTAGGCTTTTCCATTTTCTACGCCTTTGTCATGTATGTGATTTCTATTTTCACTGTAGTATGCGTTTCGTGTATGTATTGTCTGTTACCTAAGAAGTAACGGATGAACATGGGGTAAAAAAATATGATTTTAACGAAACCGAAATCAGTAAATGCCGGGCCTAGTAGTGGGACAGGGGAAGGCGTAGCACACTCAAAACGCTGGTATGTAGCACTCGTTCGAATGCACCACGAGAAGAAAGTTGCCGAGCGTTTATCTAAGATGGGAATTGATTCTTTTGTTCCCGTTCAGCAGGAAATTCATCAATGGAGCGATCGTCGTAAGATAGTTGAATCTGTTCTTCTTCCAATGATGGTATTTGTTCATGCTGATCCATCTGAACGTAAAGAAGTTCTAAGCTTTTCTACAGTGAGCCGTTATATGGTGATGCGTGGAGAAAGTACTCCAGCAGTGATTCCTGATGAACAGATGGCTCGTTTCCGTTTTATGCTTGATTATTCAGAAGAGGCTATTTGTATGAACAGTTCTCCTCTGGCACGTGGTGAAAAAGTCCGTGTTATAAAAGGACCTTTGAGCGGCCTTGTAGGTGAACTGGTCAATGTGGATGGTAAAAGTAAGATTGCCGTTCGTTTAAATATGCTTGGCTGTGCCTGTGTGGATATGCCTATCGGGTATGTTGAATCGGCAGACGTTCATGTAGGCTAATTTTTCAAATTTGAATTGATCGATGAAAATACAAACGCTTTTTCAGACTTTTCTTCTATTTTTGATATTGGGAGTTTTTTCTCCTTTAATGGCTCAAAGCATGAGCGACTCCCAAGTTCTTGAATATGTAAAGGATGGCATCCGCCAGGGTAAAGAACAGAAACAACTAGCCTCTGAACTGGCACGTAGAG
>ENA-OXEX01000023-OXEX01000023.1-human-gut-metagenome-genome-assembly--contig:-NODE-23-length-122065-cov-16.822260_pt1 | contig 122065 bp, 79 predicted proteins | sample MGYA00249364_ERZ652261 | MGnify/ENA primary metagenome ERZ652261 (study PRJEB26925, sample SAMN05826642) | human gut metagenome | biome: ENVO:2100002; feature: ENVO:00000062; material: ENVO:00002003... | reverse complement strand
TTTGGTTGGGAATGTAAGGACGAAAATGTAACTTTGCCATAACGAAAAACTTTATACCTAAAGATACGAAAACTTTGGGTAATAACAAAGCCCGGGCTTGAGAAAGTCTGGGCTTTGCGCATAAAAAAAGGCTGTGTCAGCGTTTTGACACAACCTCATTTCAATCGTTTATTACTAATCGCAATGAATAAATATGTATTGTTTTTAATTTTTATATTTTCATGTATTGGCTGTGGAGAAACAAATGAACAGGATGCCAATACAATAGAAGGTAACACCGATACTTCGCAAATAACAATTGCACCAGTGACGAATTTGAAGGCTAAGATTACACAAAATCCCAATGAACTTTATCTAACATGGACGAATCCGATTACTGTGACCAATATGCTAGGGGTAGAAATCTATTATAAACAGAAAGGTTCCAATGACGAAAAAAGAGTGAATACGATCCAGAAAGGAGAAGGGTATGTACTCCGGTTGACATCCGCAGAGCCTTATTTCATATCTGTTGTTGTGGTGGATAACTACGGAAGAAAATCAGAAAGAGTCACCATTACTGCTATTCCATCGAATAAGGGAGTGCCTTTGGCAGATAGTTGTACGTATGTGCTTATTGAACAGTTTATGGATAAAACGAAAGGAACGTTTTGGGTATCACCCCAAAATATATCTGGAAATTCGGCTAATACTTATATTTATTGGCAACAGGCTCATGCTATTGATGTGGTATTGTATTCTTATGAACGTATCAAAGATAATAATCCTATATTGGCTGCGACATATAAAGAATATTTTGAAAGATGGTTTCAAAATCATGGAAATAATTATCATCACGACAACAACGATCCTACAGGCTTTTCAAATCCATATACTGATGATATGTGTTGGATTGGTCTGACTTTGTTACGAATGTCAGAAGTGTTAGACGATAATAAGTTTGCCGATACAGCCAAGAGGTTGTATGACACTTACATTATTACACGAAAATGGACAGATGATAAAGGAACTGGACTTCCTTGGAATAATGAAAATAATTCTAATGGGCGAAGCCGGAATATATGTACCAATGCTCCCGGTGCTTTGATGGCTGCCAAATTGTATAAAAAATACAATGAAGATAAGTATTTATCAGATGCTAAAATACTTCATAAATTTGCCTACGACAATAATTACTTAACATTGGGAGATGGTAGAATAGAGGAACCTCCTTTAACCTATACGCAAGGTACGTATGGAGAAGCAAGTAGGCAATTGTATCATATTACAAATGAAAAATATTATCTGACATGTGCAGAAAAAGTAATTAGCTATGTCACAACCAGTGATAGATGCTTAACTAATGGCATTTTGCGTAATGAAGGTCCGTCTATGGACCAAAGCATCTTTAAAGCTGTTTTGATTCCTTATATAGTCAATTTGGCATTGGATGAAGCTGCTAATAGTACACTTAGGCAGAATCTGATTCTTTTCCTGCGAAAAAATGCAGAAACATTGAGCGCAAACTTGATTCGTGGAACTTATCCGGAAATGTATTGTAACTATTATTGGGGATCCATATTTACTGGAAATATTGCTTCTATGGGCGCACAAGCAAGTGGAGCTTCTCTTTTGGAAGGTGTTCTCCGACTGAATACAGCACTAGGAAATAATTAGTCATAAGCATCACTGTTTAAAATGAAGCAATGCAACCTTAATTATTCATGCGAATCAGTTGTTGAATGTAAGTTCTTGTTTTTAAGAAATTCTTTGATGCTAAAATAGCTTTGATACGCTCCGTAGAACAGATAGAAGGTATATTATTGAATATAAGATAAATAATAAGCAGCTTGCCATTGTTTAAATCCAGCTCAATGACAGGCTGCTTAAATTATAATTACTTATAGTATGCTGCAGATATGATTATAAAAGATCTAATATAAATAGAGAACTTTAAATTAAAAAACAGAGTAGTTTTGCAAATTCACTTTTAAAGATTAAATTTGCAAATAATAAAATAAAAGCAGCAATGATAGAACGAATATTGAAATCCAAGCTAATTGAAATGGCAAATAAATATCCGATTGTCACATTGACAGGACCTAGACAATCTGGAAAATCAACATTATTGAGGAATTCCTTTCAGGACTATGAGTATGTATCTTTGGAAGATCCTGATATGAGATTATTTGCTACAGATGATCCGAGAGGATTTCTTTCCACCTATCCGGATAAAACAATTATCGACGAAGTTCAAAGAGTTCCGTCACTTTTCTCTTATATTCAAACGCATACCGATAAAGAGAATAAAGAGGGTATGTATATGCTGGCTGGATCTCATAACTTCTTATTAATGGAAAGTGTGAATCAATCATTAGCTGGACGTACGGCAGTACTCAAGCTACTACCGTTTTCGCATTATGAAATGGAAAAAGGAGAAATATTGCCATCCAGTGTAAATGAAGAAATTTTTAAGGGAGCTTATCCACGTATTTATGATAAAGCTATAAATCCGAATGATTATTATCCTTTCTATATACAAACATATGTAGAGAGAGATGTGAGATTATTACGTAATATTGGGGATCTAAGTAAATTTATTAAATTCCTCAAATTATGTGCAGGTCGCATAGGGCAATTATTAAATCTTTCATCATTAGCAAATGAATGTGGAATTTCTGTCACAGCAGCTACTAACTGGTTATCTATATTAGAAGCAAGTTATATCTGTTATTTACTGAAACCTGATTATAACAATTATGCCAAACGATTGGTAAAAACTCCTAAGTTATATTTTTATGATACAGGGCTAGCCTGTTCTTTACTTGACATACAAAATGCAGAACAAATAACTACTCATTTTTTACGTGGAGGATTGTTTGAAAATCTTGTCATCAATGAATTTGTAAAAGAATCCTATAATAGAGGTGTTGAACCGGGATTATCATTTTGGCGTGATAGTACTGGCAATGAGGTTGACTTATTAAGAATGGTTGGCGGGAAACAGTATGCCTATGAAATCAAATCAGGAGCAACTTATTCACCGGATTTCTTTAAAGGTATTTCAAAATGGGCTAAACTATCTAATACTCCAACGGAACAATGTTTCGCGATTTATAATGGAGATAAGGATATAAAAACATCTGTCGGTCAAGTGAATGGATGGAATCATTTTAGTCTGTTTTAAACCGCCACTAATATATCATGTCTTTATTCCATCTTATTTGATCCCTGAAACTACATTTGGGGATATATTATTTCTTTATCATGCATGAACTGTTGATATTTTATTCTAGAATTAGAATTTGTTGAAACAATCTGGGATACCCCAAATCCTAGAAATAAATCATTTTTATAGACTACAAAAACACTCGAAAAACCAACTAATTACAACACAGAAACAAGACATGTTAGCTATACATATCTGATAATAAACTAAATAACTAAAAAAAACTTAGTCTGGACAGGACCCAGAGAATCAACTTTGTACAGATGATTTTGCAGGCCATTGGGCTCATAATGCCAATCTTTCCGTGAAAGCGATCATGGGAGTGGCCGGATACAGCGAAATGGCTCGGATGCTCGGATTAAATGATGTAGCAGACAAATATGCGGCTATAGCCAAGAAAATGGGGTGAAATGGGAAGAAATGGCGAATGAGGGTGATCATTACCGTCTGGCTTTTGACCGTAAAGATACCTGGAGTCAAAAATATAACATGGTTTGGGATAAGTTATGGAACCTGAATTTATTTCCTAACAATGTAATCGGAAAAGAAATAAACTATTATTTGACCAAACAGAATCCTTATGGACTTCCTCTGGATTCGCGTAAAGAATACACGAAATCTGACTGGATAATGTGGACAGCGGCTATGTCCCCGGATAAGGATACTTTCCAACGATTCTCTGATCCAGTCTATAAATATATCAATGAAACAGTATCTCGTGTACCTATCAGTGACTGGCACCATACAGACAGCGGACGATGGGTTGGCTTTAGAGCTCGTTCGGTGATTGGAGGATACTGGATGAAGGTATTAATGGATAAAGTTCAGAATAATCAATAATTTAAATCTAGTGTATTATGAAATGTAAAACTATGAAACATGGGAGCATAGGGTTACAGTGTATGATGTTGGCATTCGTTTTTGCAGTCTGTTTTACTGGCTGCAAAGATAGCAAAGACGAGACATCAGCACCTTATGATCCGAATCAGCCAGTAGAGGTAACTGATTTCACACCCAAGTCGGGAGGTGGAAAGAAGAAGATGATTATCTATGGCAGTAATTTTGGCACAGATCCTTCTCTTGTTTCCGTTAAGGTAGGTGGAAAAGAAGCTATTGTTATTAGTGCTAAAGGTACTAGTATTTACTGTTCTACGCCGGAAAGCTGTTTCGAAGGAACTATTGAAGTAAAAGTGGGTGAGCAAACTGTGATAGCATCTGAAAAATATCAGTACGAACCGCAAATGGTAGTAACAGACTTATGCGGTGATGTAGATGAATTGGGTGAGGGAAATATTGTAAAAACAGGTCCGTTTGACGATTGTGGAAAGATAGATTATCCTTTTTGGTTTTCTTTCGACCCCCAACATTCTAATATCCTTTATTTATCTCAAAATAATGGGCTTTTGAGAGTGTTGGATCTGGAACAAGAAATGATCTATACCAAGAAATTGGATAATATCAATCGTGCAACTACTATTACATGGACTAATGATGGTGATATGATATTGGCTGCTCCCCAAAATGGTGGCGCTAAGAATAGAAACAATATTATTTTAAAGCGTGAGAATAGTACAGACGGACAGGATTTCAAAGGGGCCAGTTGGGTCGCTTTGGCACGTGGCAATGCTTGCAATGGGTCTATGGTGCTTCCACAAACGGGAGAACTTTACTTCAATCATCGTGCAACAGGCAATGTGTACAGATATAATTTTGAGGAAAACGGTTATAATAACAATCCGGAAGTTCCTGGTGGATCAGGGTTGAATGAACTTTTGGCATTTAGTGTACCTAATCAGACGGTTGACTTTAGTATGGTTCCTCATCCAACAGGTAAATATGTTTATATCATCATGCATGAATCGCATTATATACTTCGTTCCAATTATGATGAAGAAACTAAAAAGTTGGTTACTCCGTATATTGTATGTGGACAATCCGGTCAGGCGGATTATAAGGATCTTGTAGGTATCAATGCACGTATCAATAGGCCTGGTCAAGGTGTTTTTGTGCTCAACGAAGAGTATAAGCTAGCTAATAAAGATGATTGGTATGACTTTTATTTTGCAGATAAAGAAAATCATTGTATTCGAGTATTGACTCCGGATGGGGTAGTTTCTACGTTTGCCGGACGTGGTTCTGCTTCCGCAAGTAGTTATAAATGGGGTAAGCAAAATGGAGAAGTACGTGAGAGAGCACGCTTTAATCAACCAGTAGCTTTGGCTTACGATGAGGCAACAAAGACTTTCTATGTAGGTGATTCGGGAAATTATAAGATTCGGAAGATTGCTAAAGAACAGGCTCCTGATGATTTGGGTGGAGAAGAATCCAATGATAATCAGAACCAAGAAAAACAATAAAAAGAAGAACACATGAGAATAAAAGAATTTATTACGATTTGCCTGTTATTAGTCTCTGTTTCCCTTTTTGCTCAAGAGAAGACAATTGAAGTAACAGGAGTCGTAACGGACACGAATAAAGAACCATTAGTTGGTGTTAATGTGACAGTGAAAGATAAACCAGGTTTGGGAGCGATAACAGATATCAACGGGCGTTACAAAATTAAAATTGAAGAATTTTCTCGTTTGGTATTTTCGTATATTGGTTTTGATACGCAAGAGATATTGGTGAAGCGCCAGAGTTTGGTTAATGTATCGATGAAAGAATCGGAAGCTAGGGAAATTGATGAAGTTGTAATCACAGGAACTGGCGCACAGAAAAAATTGACTGTGACTGGTGCGGTGACGAATGTAGATGTAGAAGTACTAAAGTCAAATCCTTCAGCAAATCTTTCTAATGCATTGGCTGGAAATGTATCAGGTGTTCTTGCTATGCAGACCTCCGGACAACCAGGTGTGAATACTTCTGAATTCTGGATTCGTGGTATATCTACTTTTGGTGCTAACAGCTCTGCATTGGTACTTGTTGATGGTTTCGAACGTGATTTGGATGAAATCAATATTGAAGATATCGAATCTTTTACTGTATTGAAAAATGCTTCTACGACAGCTATTTATGGTCCTCGTGGTGCTAATGGTGTAGTATTGATTACTACAAAACATGGTAAAGAAGGTAAGATTAAGATCAATGCAAAAGTGGAGACCTCTTATAATGCACGTACTATTACTCCGGAATTTGCGGATGGCTATAGTTACGCCATGTTGATGAATGAAGCACGAATTACTCGTAATCAAGAGAGAATTTATCAAGATGATGAAATGGAGCTCTTGAGATTAGGACTTGATCCGGATTTATATCCGAATGTAGATTGGATGGATGTGTTGTTGAAAGACGGAGCTATGACCTATCGTGCTAATTTGAATATGAGTGGTGGTGGTAGTACAGCACGTTATTTCGTATCATTGAGTTATGTGAATGAAGAAGGAATGTACAAAACGGATGATGCTATGCGTAAGGATTATAATACTAATCCTAGCAGTCAGCGTTGGAATTATCGTTTGAATACAGATATTGATGTAACAAAGACTACTCTTGTAAAAGTGGGTGTATCCGGTTCATTAAAGAAGCGTAATGCACCGGGACAAGGCTCTAATGTATGGACTTCATTAATGGGACAGAATCCAGTCAGTATTCCTGTCATGTATTCTAATGGTTACATTCCTGCACACGGGGTAGAAGATAATCGTAAGAATCCTTGGGTACTTGCCACGCAGACTGGATATAAAGAAATCTGGAATAATAAAATTCAGACAAATATATCTTTGGAGCAAAAACTGGATTTCATTACCAAAGGTTTGCGTTTTGAAGGTCGTTTTGGATTTGATATGAACAATCAGAGTGAAATAAACCGGATAAGAATGCCCGAAACATGGCGCGCCCAAAGAGAACGTGATGATGACGGAAACCTGATTTTCAAGCAACAAAGTGCCGAGAAACCGATGGAACAGACTAGTTCCTCTACCGGTGAGCGCCGTGAATTTTTAGAAGCCTATTTACAATATAATCGTGCGTTTCATGCGCATCATGTGGGCGGAACATTGAAATATAGTCAGGACGCTTATCGGACGACGGTTGATATTGGAACAGATGTAAAAAATGGTATTGCCAAGCGTCACATGGGATTGGCTGGACGTGCTAGTTATAATTGGAATTATCGCTATTTTGCCGACTTCAATTTTGGTTATAATGGCTCGGAAAATTTTGCTGACGGACACCGTTTCGGCTTTTTCCCAGCTTTTTCTTTGGCTTGGAACATAGCAGAAGAGAAGTTTGTTAAGAAACATCTGAAATGGATGAATATGTTCAAGTTACGTTACTCTTATGGTAAGGTTGGTAATGATAAGATAGATGTGCGTTTCCCTTATTTGTATACAATTAAGGATGATGGAAGTGGTTGGACCTGGAGTGATTATGGTTCTCCAGACAATGTATATACGGGAATGATGTATACGCAATTGGCCTCCAACAATGTTACTTGGGAAATTGCAACCAAGCACGATGCGGGTGTGGATCTATCCTTGTTCAATGATAAATTTACGGCTACAGTAGACTATTTCCATGAACAGCGTGATGGTATCTATATGGAACGTAAATATCTGCCGGGTATTGTGTGAGTTAATAGTAACCCGAAAGCAAATGTGGGAAGTGTCCGTTCGAAAGGTTTCGATGGTAATTTTGCTTACAAGCAGAAGATAGGAAAGGTCAATCTGACTGTTCGTGGTAATTTTACTTACAGCAAAAATGAGATATTAGAAAAGGATGAAGAAAATTCTGTTTATCCTTATCAAAAAGAGGCTGGTTACAGGGTTAATCAAGCAAAGGGATTAATAGCTTTGGGATTGTTTAAAGATTATGATGATATACGTAATAGTCCGCAGCAAACTAACTGGGGAAAGGTGCAACCAGGTGACATTAAATATAAGGATGTCAATGGAGACGGAATTATTAATGGCAGTGATGAGGTAGCTATCGGTGCGACAACGAAGCCTAACTTGATTTATGGTTTTGGCATCTCTGCACAGTGGAAAGGCTTCGATTTCAATGCACACTTCCAAGGGGCAGGCAAATCTTCGTTCTTTATTAATGGTCCTACTGTATATGCCTTTAGTGGTAGCCAGTGGGGAAATGTCCTGACGAATTTGGTGAAAGATCGCTATGTTGATGCGGAGACAGCTGCCACATTAGGTATCCCGGCTAATGAAAACCCTAATGCTGCGTATCCTCGGCTTAGTTATGGAGGGAACGATAATAACTATAGAGCTTCTACTTATTGGCTCAGAGATGGTTCTTATTTACGCTTGAAAACATTGGAAGTAGGTTATACATTACCGAAATCGATTATAAACAAGATGCGGTTTAACAAGATACGCGTATTTTTCATTGGTACTAACATCTTGACATTTGCTAAATTTAAAGAATGGGATCCGGAAATGGGAAGTTCTAACGGAGAAAAATATCCGCTTGCTAAGACATTTACTTTAGGATTAACTGTGAATATCTAATTAAATGCATGAAAAATGAGAAAGATATATAAACTGTTTATTGGCATTATGTTGAGTGCGATTGCCGTTGCTTGTTCAGATAAACTCGACTCAGATAAATATTTCAAAGACCGCCGATCTTTGGAGGATGTTTTTACTGACAAAGAATCTACGGAAGAATGGTTGGCAAATGCCTATTCCTATTTAGGTGGATACAATCTGGAAGTATCTAACATGCTTAATACAATTACTAATTTTGCCGATGACATTTACTTCGGTGGTAATAGTCTTGATGCGTATAAGACTTTCAAGACTGGTACTTACGATGAGAGTTATCGGCATTCGTGGGGGGATAGTTATAAAGGTATTCGTCAAGCGTCTATCTTCATTCAAAATATTGATATGAATACTAAATATACTGAAGAGGAGAGAGCTGACCTAAAAGCACAAGCACGTTTTGTTCGTGCTTACTATTATTGGTTATTATTACGTAAATATGGTCCTATACCTTTATTACCAGATGAGGGGCTTGACTATACTTCCGATTATGATGATTTGGCAATTCAACGTAGTTCGTATGATGAATGTGTGGAATATATTGAATCGGAGATGCGCCTGGCAGCCAAGGATTTGCCTCTGACCCGGGCTATTAATCAGGTGGCACGTCCCACGCGAGGAGCAGCATTGGCGGCTCGTGCCAGAGCATTGGTATATTCAGCGAGTCCTATCAATAATCCCCGCCCGGGGGATCCGGATAAGTTCTCTGATTTGGTAGACTATGAAGGAAATTGCCTGATGTCCCAGGAATACAATGAATATAAATGGGCAAGAGCAGCTGCTGCGGCAAGAGATGTAATGGAACTCCCTGGAGAAAATAACGGTCATCGTTATGAACTCTACCACAAAAAAGCGACTAACATTGCTGAACCCGGATATCCTGCTACTATTCCCCCTTATCAGGATGGTGACTTCTCTACAAAGACATGGAATGAAGGTGGTTATAGTGATATAGACCCTTATGAATCCTACCGGGCAGTTTTCAATGGTTCGTTAGCGATGTACCAGAATCCGGAATTGATTTTCAGCCGTGGGCGTAACCAAGGAGCTAATAGTATTGCTGAAATGGTGAAACTTCAGATGCCGAAAACCTTGGGTGGAGGAAGCAATGCTTATGGTATGACACAAAAGATGTGTGACGCTTATTATATGGCAAACGGAGACGAATTCAGTAGAGAACATTTTAAAGAAGAGTACCCTTCCGGTACACGTTTTGTTACTAAAAAGGAGGTTGAGGCAGGTACATATCCTCAACTAAAAGAAGGCGTATATAAGGAATATGCGAATAGAGAGCCGCGTTTCTATGCTTCTGTTTCATTTAATGGTTGCGTGTGGCCCTTATTGAAAAATGCAGAGACAACAGACTATAAGAATGACGTTGAGAAACAAGTTAACTATTATTATGGTATCAATACAGACGGTTTCTCTGGTACTGGTGTCTATTTACGCTCTGGGATCGGTATTATGAAGTATGTACATCCGGATGATACGAATCGTAAGGAAATCAAAGCGAAAGCAGAGCCTGCCATTCGTTTTGCCGAAATCCTGTTGATTTATGCTGAAGCACTGAATGAACTGGAAGACGGTTCCTCATACGACATTTCGTCATGGGATGGATCTACTACTTATTCCGTTAGCCGTGATATTAATGAAATGAAAAAAGGTATCAGGCAAGTACGTCGCCGTGCAGGTGTGCCTGATTATACAATGTCGGAGTATCAGGATCGGGATGCATTTCGCAAAAAATTGAAACGTGAACGTCAAATTGAGCTTATGGCCGAAGGACAGCGCTATTTCGATTTGCGTAGATGGAAAGATGCAGAAGTGGAAGAATCCAAGAAAAATTACGGATGTAATTTCTATATGTCGGATACAAAGGAGCAAAGAGAACAGTTCTATACTCCGATTGAAATTGCAGATTTACCTACTGCATTTTCGCGTAAGCTTTATTTCTGGCCTATTAGCCACGATGAGTTGAAGCGTAATAAACGGTTAACGCAGAACCCGGGATGGACGTACAATGATTAATCTCCTAATAAGAATATGATATGAAGAATATATATATTTATTTAAGTTTATTGGCTGTCATCGTCTTGGGAGCCGCTTGTAATAATGAGTGGGAAGATGAGCAGTATGAACAATACGTATCTTTCAAAGCACCTATCGCTTCAGGAGGCGATGGTGTTACTACTATCTATGTAAGATATAAGGACAATGGAAAGGTGACTTATCAGCTACCTATCATTGTCAGTGGCTCTACAGTGAATGGACAAGACAGAGATATACGTATAGCAGTGGATAAGGATACGCTGGAAACACTGAATATTGAGCGTTTTAGTCTTTATCGTCCGGAATTATGGTATACGGAAATGGAGGAAGATAAATACGAATTTCCCGAAACGGTACATATTCCAGCCGGTTCGTGTGTAGAGCAATTGAATATAGATTTTAATCTACAAGGCATTGATCTGTTGGAGAAATGGGTTTTACCATTGACCATTGTTGATGATGGAGCCTCTGATTATCAGAGTCATCCGCGTAAGAACTATGCAAAAGCTTTGTTGAAAGTGGTTCCTTTTAACGATTATTCCGGTTCGTACACGGCTTCTTCCATGAAAGTGTACACCTATATAAATGGCAAGCCTGACAACAACGCGAGAACGACGAACAAGCGTACAGGATATGTGATAGATAACAATTCCGTATTCTTTTATGCAGGCCTGATTAATGAGGATATGGATAAAGACATACGTAAGAAGTATAAAATTAATGTACATTTTAAAGAGGATGGAACATTGGATATGGAGCCGGACGATCCAACAAACGAGATGGAATTCAAACTGATAGGAACACCTATCTACAGTAGTACATCGATTATGGATGCTACCCGGTTTTACTTGGAACGCCGTTATGTTCAAATTATGTTTGAATACGATTTTCAAGATTTTACCTATGGTGGAAGTGGTACGGAAGTTATTCCTATCAAGTATAGAGTAGAAGGAAGCATGACGCTTCAACGGAATATCAATACACAAATTCCGGATGAGGACCAACAAATAGAATGGTAGCCTTATAAATGAGTAGAGGTAGGGAAGATATTAGGAATAGTGTCTTCCCTATTTTGTTTATATATAGGTTACGAACTGCTATTCTTCATCTCTGTTTACCTGTTTTTTTCCTTTATTGATTTGTATTTTTCCCTTTCTCTTAAAAAACTTCTCTACTTTTGCTACATAAGTCAGTCACACGAAACCGACAAAAAGCATAGTTAATTAAATCAGAATAATTATGAACATCAAAAAACATTTGCCTTGGTTGGGAGCTTTATTACCCGTGGCCAGTATGCAGGCAGAGACAAAACCCAATGTGGTCGTCATCTATGTAGATGATATGGGAATCGGAGATATCGGTTGTTATGGAGGTAAGTTTGTTCCTACTCCGAATATTGATAAGATAGCGCAGGACGGATTGTTATTCAATCAGTATTATTCATCCGCACCGGTCAGCTCACCTTCACGTTGTGGATTGACAACAGGCAAATTCCCGATTGAAGTAGGAATTAATACTTTTTTAAATAATAAAGCCAGCAACAAGAAGTGTGAACAGCGTAACTTTTTGAGTGACAAGAATCCTTCCATGGCACGTGCTTTCCAAAGTGCAGGTTATGCCACCGGACACATAGGTAAATGGCACATGGGAGGCGGGCGCGACGTGCACAATGCACCTTCTATTAAAAATTATGGTTTTGACGAATATATATCGACGTATGAAAGTCCGGACCCGGAACCGGCAATCACTGCTACGAACTGGATATGGTCGGCCAAAGACAGCGTAAAACGCTGGAGACGTACCGAGTACTTTGTAAACAAGAGCATCGACTTTGTCAAACGTCATAAAGACCAGCCTTTCTTCTTGAATCTCTGGCCGGATGATATGCATACCCCTTGGGTACCGGAATTTAAGCAAAAGGATAACAAAAGCTGGAACACAGAAGAAGCCTTCATCCCTGTTCTTGCTGAAATGGACAAACAGATCGGACGTTTTATCAAAGCATTGGATGAGTTGGGATTGTCGGAAAATACAATCGTGATTTTCACTAGTGATAATGGACCGGCGCCCAGTTTCCAATCCGCTCGTGCTGCCTATTTAAGAGGAACGAAGAACAGCCTTTATGAAGGTGGAATTCGTATGCCGTTCCTTATAAAATACCCCAAGAAAATAAAGGCTGGACAAGTGAATAATGAAAGCGTACTGTGTGCAGTCGATTTATATCCCTCTTTATGTGCGATAGCTGGAATTGAAACAGAGAAAGGTTATCAGGGAGACGGACAAAATTATGATAAAGTTCTTCTGGGTAAATCGAAAGCTAAACGTAAAACGGATTTGATGTGGGATTTCGGTAGAAACCAATTCTTTAAGAAACCGGGAAATGCAAACGACAGAAGTCCTCATCTGGCTATACGCAGTGGCAACTGGAAACTATTGATAAATAGTGATGGAAGCGATGCACAGCTGTACGATATTGAAAAAGACAAATTCGAGAAAAACGATGTGGCGCAGTCGCATCCGGAAGTCGTAGCTAAGTTGAGCAAAAAAGTATGTAAATGGTTTGCGGAAAACAAAGACAAAGGAAAGAGTAATACAGTGAAAAACAAATTATAAACCAATATTAAACTTATGAATTCTAAATTATTACTATTACCGACCGCCTTGATGGTTGCTGGCCATTCTGCAGCAGAGGCGAAAGGCAAGAAATCGGACAAACGTCCTAATATCCTGGTAATTCTTGCAGATGACCTTGGCTATTCCGATCTGGGATGCTATGGTAGCGAGATTCATACTCCTAATTTGGATAAACTGGCACAAGAAGGAGTACGCTTTAATCATTTCTATAATGCAAGTCGTAGTTGTCCGACTCGTGCTTCCCTGTTGACGGGACTTTATCAGCACCAAGCCGGAATCGGACGAATGACCTTTGATGCTCACTTGCCGGGCTATCGCGGAACACTCTCACGCAATGCCGTTACCATTGCCGAGGTGTTGAAAGAAGCAGGATATACCACCAGTATGGTTGGAAAATGGCATGTTGCCGAAACTCCTCTGCGTAAAGACCAACGCGAATGGTTGGCACACCGTGTCTTCCATGATACATTCTCTGATTTATGTCATTATCCCGTCAATCGTGGGTTTGATTCTCACTATGGAGTGATTTATGGAGTGGTGGATTACTTTGATCCGTTCAGTTTAGTAGAAGGTGAAGTGCCTATAAAGGAAGTACCTAAAGGATATTATATAACCCAAGCCCTTTCAGATCGTGCCGTACAGGAGGTAGAAGAATATGCAAAGGATGATAAACCATTCTTTATGTACTTGGCTTATACAGCACCGCATTGGCCGCTGCATGCACTTCCTGAAGATATTGAGAAATATAAGGATACTTATAAAGTAGGTTGGGAAGCTATCCGTAATGCCCGTTATGAACGTCAAAAGCAGTTGGGTGTTTTCCCGGGAATGGATAACTTTTTGTCCGAACGTCAGTTTCATGACAAATGGGAAGATAATCCACATGCAGAATGGGATGCCCGTGCGATGGCCGTTCACGCTGCAATGATCGACCGTGTAGATCAGGGTATCGGACAAATTATCGAGGCTTTGAAAAAGACCGGACAGCTTGATAATACATTGATTCTTTTCTTGTCTGATAATGGTTGCAGTAACGAAGACTGCCAGAACATGTCTGGTGGAGAGAACGACCGTCCGGATATGACTCGTGATGGAAAGAAAATCATTTACCCGCGTAATAAACAGGTATTGCCTGGACCACAGACTACATACGCTTCATTGGGAGCCCGTTGGTCTAATGTAGCGAATACTCCATTCCGCTTTTGGAAAGCTAAATCTTATGAAGGAGGTATCTGTACTCCGATGATTGCTCATTGGCCGAAAGGAATTAAAAAGAACGTGGGTGGCATGACATCTGAAATAGGGCATGTAATGGACATCATGGCTACTTGTGTCGATTTAGCGGATGCTGAATATCCAACTACCTATAAAGGACATGATATTCTTCCAATGGAAGGAAAGAGCTTACTTCCTATCTTCAAGACCGGACATCGCAAGGGACACGACTATCTGGGCTTTGAACACTTCAACGAACGTGCTTTTCTTTCCAATGATGGCTGGAAACTGGTTCGCCCGAAAAATAACTCTCAATGGGAATTGTACAATTTGAATGAAGACCGGAGCGAGCAACATGATCTGGCTGCTAAATATCCGGAGAAGGTGGCAGAAATGTCAAAAGCATACGAAGCATGGGCTAAGCGTTGCATGGTAGAACCTTACCCGGGACAGAAAAAGAAATAACTGTCATTCCATTTAAAACGGAATGAATAGAAACATTGAAAGAATAATGGGGATGAAGGATTCCGGATCAGGAATAACTTCATCCCCATTAATAATATCTGCTATGAGGTTATCTACAACAAGAACTATTGCTCCGCTTGCCCGATTGTAGAATACTTCATACTTCCTATTTGTCCATCCTTACTCATCGTTTCCGCCTGAATAATCACCGGAGTGGAATATTGGTTATTATAACATTCAATCACAGCTTTTCCATTTTCATCTGTCCGTACAGACGGATTCCAGTAGAGCGTCCGTCTTTTGTCCACTTTATCCATATACAATTCCTTGGTCGGGTAGGCAGGTGAATAATATTCCAGTGCATGAGTATATCCCTGAATGACTGTTTGCCGGGTACCAAGTACGGCAGTCTGACTTTTGTTCAATACATCGCGTCTGGGTAGGGGAATCAGGTAGAAAACACTGTATTTGTCCAGTTTGCTGATATCCACTCCCGTACTATCCGTAACTTCGGACATTTTGGTGTTTTGAATGATGTCGTCATCAATGCCTCCGGTTCCTTTGCTGATGATGATAGAAGCCAGTCCATCCACTTCGGTCAACATCATTTGAGTTTCTGTCTCGGATAAAATGTGGTTATCCATGATATAGCAGATCGGTTTCTGCCGATAAGTAAGCTTGTCATTGCTACGATCCCAATCGAATTGCGGACTCAACTTTTCCATTAATTCCGGAATAGTTGTGACAATCTTCCCATTGTCACGTAATAAATCTACAGAGCGGCGTACGTCGTAATAAGCGTCGATGCTTTTCTCATTGATTTTAGTAGCCATATTACTTCCTTGCCGGCGTTTGCTTTTTATTTCCACTTCATCTAATACATAAAGTCCTTCTACTTTCCGGATAGAATCCATGTATAGAGAATCAAAATTCTCGGCTTTTTGTTGCCAGTGGGTCAAGTCCTTCCATTCAGGATGAAGCTCCTTGTAACCGTAGGCTCGGGGAGCAGGTGAGAAATTACGGTCGATCAGGATAGATGCATCCTTGTTGCGTTCTTTACCGACTTTCCGGGTTTGGATCACCGCTTCCGTGGTTCCTTCAAAGTCTTCTACAGGAATGGTGAAACGACCGTTTTCATCGGTCACGGTTCCTCCAGTGATAAATTGGTCATCTTTCTTCACTATCACACTAAGCGCTATATCTTTCAGCTTATTCTTGAGGATCGTTGATTTAACCTGTCCGTTCAACACTAATTGAGCTTCCGGTAACTGTAACGGAGTGAAAGGAACAGTAGAAATGGCTTGGCTCATGTCATATTTACGCCATCCATGCACCATTAATAATATATCCAGTTCCGTTTGCTTTCGGGGAGACGGCGATGCAAAATAATAACCGGGCTGATGGATATATCCTTTTAAATCAGATGTTAACAGCAAATCAGTGAAGATGTTATTGTCATACTCCAGATAATCTGACCGGACGGCATCCCGGATACTGACTGATACATCTCCCGATACCGGTTCTCCCTTGGCATTCTTTACCTGTAACTCACAACGAATAGGAGCGTAGGGAGTATACACCTCTTTCAGGCCCTCTGCGGATAGTTGTAGAGGAGCACGTGGATTGGAAAAGACAAAACGCTCGCATAACGTATTACCAGCTCGGTTGATGAGGCTGACTTGCAGTACACCTGCCGGTAGTTTGCGGGTAGGCAGAATGAACTCTTGTGGAGCGTCCGCCCGGCAACTAATCAATTGATGAACATACGGCCGTCCCTGATGACTGATAAATACAGCTAATGTATCTTGAGGAGTAGCGGCATTGCAGGATACTTTCACCAAAAGGGCACCGGCATTGTTGACAGTACTCAACACATACCCGTTAGGCAACGCTTGTGGAAGGGTAAATTCATACTTCTTTCCTTGAAAATCGACTTTGGCAACAGCCGGTTGTGCAGAAGGCGTATATTCAAAATGCCCCATTCCATCGTGCAAAGTCTCGAAAGAAGTGATTTCTGCTCCTTCTTTGGTATAGAGCGTTCCCGACAATTCTATATTCCCTTCATCTTTACTCTCCGCCTTGAAAGCCACTTGCGAAGTCACTCCTTCCACTAATTGCCCTCCTTCGGGAAAAAAACGTACACTCAACTTCTCCTTTGTTTCCGACGGACGGTTCTCCATTGACGGACTAAGTTCGTAAGTTGTGATACTACGTTCCAGCTTATCACTATTCGCCAGTTGATAAATCGGGAAAGTACGTGAGAAATACTGCGGTTCGTTGAAAGCAAGCATCCAGCGGGTATAGGCACGTACCTCATAATAGCCGGATAACATGGAACGGGGAAGAACGAATTGTCCGTTCCCTTCTCCCTGCGTCAGTTTGATGATTTGTTTATCTGTTATATGTCCTGTCTGATCCACCAGTTCCACATACAGGGGGCGGCTGATCGGACTGAAAGTCTGCTTTTCGGCGAGAGTGACATAAGCCTTGAACCAGATCGTATCTCCAACATAATAACTGGTATTGTCAAAATGCAAATACGCTTTCTCTCGTGGAAAGTTGTTGGCAAATGTCTGTGCTTGGTTCATGTATTGTTGGAATATAACTTTGGCAGGAGGAATCTCTCCCCATGCTATTGCTAGTGATAAGCAAAAAGAAAGAAGAAAAAGAATTCGTTTGTTTTTCATTTCAATAGGTTTTTAACTAAAATGCAAAGTTAGAATATATTGACCTAAAAATAGAAAACTAATTGTTCAATAAAGGAAAAAAACTATTCAGAGTAGAAATAAAAGTTCATGGACGCAATGTATATCTGTTGGATAGCATATATACCTGATTTTGTTCTTTATTGATTAGCATTTTTCCTTCCTTTTGCATAAACTTCCCTATTTTTGTTTTCCAGATAATTGATAATACTATGGTAAAGAAGAATTTCTTAATGACTGCCCCCTTACTGATGGCATCGTTTTGTTCGGCACAGGAAAAGCCGAACGTCGTACTGATTATGGTAGATGATATGGGTTATTCCGATATCGGCTGCTACGGTGGAGAAATACTGACCCCTAATATTGATGCATTGGCATCCAAAGGAGTACGTTTCACGCAATTCTACAATACTTCACGTTCATGTCCCGCCCGGGCTAGTTTAATGACAGGACTATATCAACATCAGGCAGGTATCGGTCAGATGTCCGAAGACCCGTTTAAAAATCCTGGCCAGAAGAGTCCAAATGATTGGGGTGTACCCGGATACAAAGGATTCCTCAACCGCAATTGTGTCACAATAGCCGAAGTTCTGAAAGAAGGCGGCTACCATACCTATATGGCAGGTAAATGGCATCTGGGAATGCATGGAGAAGAAAAGTGGCCCTTGCAACGGGGATTTGAACGCTTCTACGGAATTTTGGCAGGAGCTTGCAGTTATCTCCGTCCATCGGGAGGACGCGGCTTAACCCTTGACAATACAAAACTTCCGGAGCCGGAAGCACCCTATTATACAACAGATGCATTTACCGATTACGCAATCCGCTTTGTTGATGAGCAGAAAGACGACAAACCTTTCTTCCTATATCTGGCATTCAACGCTCCTCACTGGCCGTTGCAGGCAAAAGAAGAAGACATTCAAAAATTCACGAAGATCTATCGTGAGAAAGGATGGGATGAAATTCGTGAAGCAAGACGCAAACGGATGACTAAGTTGGGAATCATTGATCCGAACACAGAGTTTGCCGAATGGGAAAATCGGAAATGGGACGAGCTGACAGAGAAGGAGAAAGATGAAGTAGCCTACCGGATGGCCGTTTATGCAGCACAGGTGCATTGTGTGGATTATAATGTCGGAAAACTGCTGGACTACCTGAAGAAGAATCATAAACTGGATAACACGCTTGTCATGTTCTTGTCCGACAACGGTGCTTGTGCCGAGCCATACGCTGAATTGGGAGGCGGGAAAGTGTCTGAAATCAACAATCCGGCTTGTAGCGTGTTCCCTTCTTACGGAAGAGCATGGGCACAGGTTTCCAATACTCCGTTCCGTAAATACAAATGCCGTTCTTATGAAGGAGGTATTTCTACCCCTCTCATCGTGTCGTGGAAAAGCAATCTGAAGAATAAGAAAGGTGAATGGTGCCGTGTTCCCGGTTATTTGCCGGACATTATGCCGACAATTCTGGAAGCAACAGGAGCCGCCTATCCGGAAACTTATCACGGCGGAAACAAAATATATCCATTGGTAGGCAGTAGCCTTTTCCCTGCTATTCAAAAGAAAGCAGACTCTATACATGAATATATGTATTGGGAACATCAGAACAATAGAGCGATCCGCTGGGGAAACTGGAAAGCAATCCGCGACGAAAAAGGAAAAGAATGGGAATTGTACGATGTGGTTAAAGACCGTACCGAACGTAACAATCTGGCAGAACAGCACCCTGAAGTGCTTACCAAGTTAGTTGCCGAATGGGAGAAATGGGCGAATGCAAACTTTGTATTACCCAAACATCCGAAGAAATAAATAAAGGAGGAACACAAAATGAATAAATTACTAGTAAGTGCATCCGTAGCCTTGGGAGCTACCAGCCTGTCTTTCGCCCAGCAAACGGAAAAACCGAACTTCCTATTGTTCATAGCCGACGATTGTTCTCATTATGACTTGGGCTGTTATGGCAGTGTTGATTCGAAGACTCCGAATATCGACCATTTTGCCACACAGGGAGTACGCTTCACACAAGCCTATCAGGCTGTTCCGATGTCATCGCCTACCCGGCACAATCTATATACCGGTTTGTGGCCTGTACGCAGCGGAGCTTACCCCAATCATACTTGTGCCAATGAAGGAACATTGAGCGTTGTACATCATCTGCAACCATTGGGTTATAAAGTCGCATTGATCGGAAAATCGCATATTGCCCCGAAATCAGTATTTCCTTTCGACCTTTATGTACCTCCTTTGAAAGGTGGGGACTTGAATTTTGAAGCAATTCAGAAATTTATTTCCGATTGCAAGGCGAAAGGCGAACCTTTCTGTCTGTTTGTAGCCTCCAATCAACCGCATACTCCCTGGAATAAAGGCGATGCCTCTCAATTTAATGCGGACAAACTGACACTGCCTCCTATGTATGTAGATATTCCCCAGACACGTGAGTTGTTTACCCATTATCTGGCAGAGATCAATTATATGGATCAGGAATTCGGCAATGTCCTTTCTATTTTAGATAAGGAAAAGATGACGGATAAATCAGTTGTCGTATATTTGAGCGAACAAGGCAACAGCCTGCCTTTTGCCAAATGGACTTGTTATGATGCGGGGGTACACTCTGCCTGTATCGTTCGTTGGCCGGGAGTGGTTAAGCCGGGAAGCGTAAGTGACGCGTTGGTAGAATACGTAGATATTGTCCCTACTTTTGTCGATATAATAGGAGGAAAGCCGCAGGCGAAAGTGGATGGCGAAAGCTTTAAACCGGTATTGACAGGCAAGAAGAAAGCACACAAGAAATATTCTTTCTCCCTTCAGACCACGAGAGGCATCAATGCAGGATCGCCTTATTATGGCATCCGTTCGGTATACGACGGTCGATACAGATATATTGTCAATCTCACCCCGGAAGCTACTTTCCAGAATGTTGAAACAAAATCTCCTTTGTTTAAAGAGTGGAAAAGTCTGGCGGAAACGGATAGTCATGCAAAAGCGATGACGACTAAATACCAGCATCGTCCGGCTATCGAATTGTATGATGTGAAGAACGACCCGTATTGTATGAAAAATCTGGCGGAGGACGCGAAACAAGCTTCTACCATCAGCCGCTTGGATAAAGAGTTGAAACGCTGGATGAAGGATTGTGGAGACGAAGGACAACCTACCGAGATGCGTGCCTTCGAACACATGCCGGGAAAGAGAAAATAAGCCGTCACACATCAAAACGAATAAAACACAGACTGTAATTTATAAATCGTATATCATGAAAAAAGAATTTTTTGGTTTGCTTTGTGGATGTACTCTGCTTCCGGCATTTCTTCATGCGCAGACAGAGCGTCCTAATATTGTGATTGTATTGGCCGACGATTTGGGTTGGGGAGATGTAGGGTTTCATGGTAGTGAAATCAAGACTCCCTGTCTGGATGCTTTGGTGGGCGAAGGAGTGGAACTCGAACGCTTTTACACTTCTCCCATCAGTACGCCTACCCGTGCGGGACTGATGACGGGACGTTACCCGAACCGGTTTGGTGTCCGTTCGGCTGTTATTCCGCCCTGGCGTGAGGACGGACTGGATGAGAATGAAGAAACGGTGGCCGATATGCTGGCACGTAACGGATATAAGAACAGAGCCATTATTGGTAAGTGGCATCTGGGACATACCAAGAAAGTGCATTATCCGATGAATAGGGGATTTTCGCACTTCTATGGTCATCTGAACGGTGCGATAGATTATTTCGACCTGACGCGTGAAGGTGAACTGGACTGGCACAACGACTGGGAAACCTGCCACGACAAAGGATATTCTACCGAATTGATAACCAAAGAAGCCATCCGCTGTATCGATGCATACGAGAAAGAAGGTCCGTTTATGTTGTATGTGGCCTATAATGCACCTCATACACCTTTGCAGGCACAGGAAAAAGATATAAAACTCTATACAGACAATTTCGACAGCCTGACACCGAAAGAACAGAAAAAAGCGACTTACAGTGCAATGGTTTCTTGTATGGACAGGGGAATCGGTGCTATTGTAGATGCCTTGAAGAAGAAAGGAATTATGGACAACACTTTCTTTATCTTCTTTAGTGATAACGGCACTGCCGGTGTTCCGGGATCCTCATCAGGACCTTTGCGTGGACATAAATTCGACGAGTGGGATGGAGGGGTACATGCACCGGCTGTTCTTTATTGGAAGAAGGCAGAGAAACAATATAAGAACTTGAGTTCACAGGTGACAGGTTTTGTTGACCTTGTTCCCACATTGAAAGATTTGGTAGGAGATCACAGCTGTCCGAAACGTGAATATGACGGTATCAGCATCCTCCCTGTATTAAACGGTAAAAAGGCCTGTATCGACCGCGATTTTTATCTGGGACACGGAGCAGTAGTCAATAAAGACTATAAACTGATAAGAAAAGGTATGAAACCGGGACTGGATTTGAAACAGGACTTTCTGGTTGATTATAAAACGGATCCTTACGAAAAGAAAAATGTCAGCGCAGGAAACGAGAAAATTGTGAAAGCTTTGTATGAGGTTGCCCTGAAATATGACACGATCACTCCTTGTGTACCGGAAGTACCTTACGGTAAAGGTCGTGACGGATTCAAAGCTCCTAAAGAATGGAAAGTAGTACGTTGAATCTGTTAACCCTATGAATTGAAAATAATACAAGATGGAAAAATCAATGATTAGTTTATGCCTCTTAGGCGGATTGGCGATAGGAAACGGGTTTGCCCAAACTCCTTCAAAGCCTAATATATTATTAATCATAGCCGATGACTGCTCCTATTACGATATAGGCTGTTTCGGAGCGGTCAACAACAAGACTCCCCATATAGATGCATTGGCTCGACAGGGGATAAAATTCAACAGTGCGTATAATTCTGTTTCGATGAGTACGCCTACCCGGCATTGTGTTTATACAGGTATGTATCCGATGCATCATGGCGGTTACGCCAACCATAGCTCGGTTAATGCCGATGTAAAATCTCTCCCTACTTATCTGGGAAATCTGGGTTATCGGGTTGGATTGGCCGGGAAGTGGCATATCAAACCTTTGGCTAACTTCCCATTCGAAGATGTACCGGGATTCCCCAAAGGATGTACAAGCCCAAACACTGACTATCATACCAAAGGTATCGAGAAGTTTATGGAGCGTGATGCTTCCCAACCTTTCTGCCTTGTCTTGGCTTCTATTAATTCGCATGCTCCCTGGACAGGTGGTGACGCTTCCGTTTTCGACCGGAAGAAACTTCAGTTGCCGCCACAGTTTATCGACACGGAAGTAACACGTGAATACTATGCCAGATATTTGGCGGAAGTCGGCTTGCTCGATCAGCAGGTGGGTGACGCTATGCAGATTCTGAAAGAAAAGAATCTGCTGCAGAACACTCTTGTCATTTTCATATCCGAGCAGGGTACGCAATTTGCCGGAGCCAAATGGACCAATTGGAGTGCCGGTGTCAAGTCGGCGATGGTGGCTTCCTGGCCGGGTGTCATTAAACCCGGTACGGAGACTTCCGTTATTGTGCAATATGAAGACCTTCTTCCTACATTTATCGATGTTGCAGGCGGAAAGGTGCCTGACGTAATAGATGGAAAGAGTCTGGTAGATGTATTTCAAGGGAAAACAAAGACACACCATAAGTATGCTTATCATGTTCACAACAATGTTCCGGAAGGTCCGGCATATCCAATCCGTTCTATTTCAGACGGACGCTATCGTCTAATCTGGAACTTGACTCCGGAGGAAACATACGTAGAAAAGCATATTGAAAAGGCAGAATGGTATCTCTCGTGGAAAGCACAGGACACGGATCAGGCACATAAAATCATGAACCGCTATAAGAATCGTCCCGAGTTCGAATTATATGATATCAAGAAAGATCCGTTTGAAATGAATAATCTGGCGGATGTGAAGAAATATAGTAAGAAGAAGGCAGAACTGACGATGGAACTGCAAAAATGGATGAAACAGCAAAATGATACCGGAGCTGATAAAGACCGGCCGCGTGCTCCTAAGAATAGGCAGAAGAAAGCAGCCAATGTATAATATTCGTAATGCTACCGCTTGTTGCTCGCTGAAAGAGATTTATCTTTTTTATTTCTCATTTCTCATAAAATATAGATAATGAGTTTATAATCAATGATATATAGTATGAGAAATGCTTTCCATACAGGCATTTCTCATACTTTTTACAGATGTTTTAACGAAAAAACGGCTATTTCTCATTCGTTTTTCAATGATTTCTCATACATCTGCCCTGTATTCATCCTGCATTTCTCATACATTTCTCATGATGACTGCATAGACGATGGTTGCTGATCTTATTTACATTGAAAACAGATGAAAGGTACTTATCATTCAAACAACCCTATGCCAGCATGTTTTTCATTCGTTATCGTCCAGTTATTGATAGAGCATCTCCATCGTTCCACTAGAGTGACGAGGGCTGTTCACTAGAGTGCATAGATTCGTTCACTGGAGTGAAAAGACTTGTCTACTGGAGTGGAACGATTGAGATGTCAGTCAGATAATCCGGGCATGTCGGTTGGAAAACATGAAGAGATAGGTTATATCATACATAAACTATAGCTTTAATACATTCAATATATGAATAAACTAATCACAATCTCCTCTGCACTTCTTACAACTGCTGCTGTAAAAGCGCAAACACCCAATATCGTATTTATATTGGCGGATGATTTGGGTTATGGAGACATCTCGGCCTTTAATCCCGAATCTAAAATCCATACTCCTAACATTGACAAACTGGCCGAGCACGGGATTGCCTTTACGGATGCCCATGCTTCTTCCGCTTTATCCACTCCTTCCAGATATTCTCTTCTGACCGGAAGATATCCGTGGCGAACTAAGCTGAAACGAGGTGGTCTTGATGGCGATTCGCCTGCAATGATTGATCCTGAACGTCGCACAATCGCGCAAATGTTTTCTGCGAATGGCTATAATACCGCTTGTATCGGTAAATGGCATTTAGGCTGGGATTGGGGATATACGAACAATGGCAGAAGTATGAAAGATATAGATTTCTCGCTTCCGATCAAGAACGGACCCACCGACAGAGGATTTGATTACTACTTCGGCATACCCGCGTCATTGGATATTTCTCCCTATGTTTATGTGGAAAATAACAAAGCAACCTCTATCCCCGATCATGTGATAGAACCCCAGAAAAAGAATCTGGCATTATTGATGCACGGAGGAATGGCAGGAGCCGACTTCAAGCCGGAAGAATGTTTTCCCAACATCATTCGTCATGGCCTGAACTATATCAATGAACAAAAAGGCAGCAAGAAGCCGTTTTTCTTATATTTGCCTATTACTGCTCCCCACACACCTATATTGCCTTCGAAAGAGTTTCAGGGTAAAACCAGTATCGGTCCTTATGGCGATTTCGTAGTTATGATAGACGACATGGTGCGCCAAATCGTAAAAACATTAAAGAAGAACAAGCAACTGGATAATACCATCATTGTCTTTGCTTCGGATAATGGGTGTGCCGGTTATATCGGCGTGAAAGATATAGAAAAGAAAGGACATTTTCCTAGTTACATCTACAGAGGCTACAAAAGCGATATTTACGAAGGTGGACACAGAATTCCCCTTATTGTCTCCTGGAAAGGAAAATATGGGAAAGAGACAAACAACTCTTTAGTCTCATTGATAGACTTTTATGCCACTTTTGCCCAAATGCTTAACCACAATTTGGAGACAGAAGAAGCTGTTGACAGTTACAGTATGTGACCGATATTGAGTAAGAAAGGTGCTTCTGCGCGTAAAGACTTGGTGCACGAAGCGGGAGAGGGGTATTTGTCTTTGCGTACTTCCCAACTGAAATTGGTGTTCTATGGAGGTTCGGGTGGCTTTTCCTATCCTGTCAAACCCTCCGATGTAGAAAAATTCCCTCCGATGCAATTGTTTGATATTGTGAAAGATCCTTCGGAAAAAGAAAACATTATCGGTGATAAGCGTTACGAAAATGAGGTGAAAGAGATGAAACGGACTATGAAGCAATATGTAGAGAATGGCCGTTCTACTCCTGGTGAAAAAGTATCGAATGATACGAAGAATAGTTGGAATCAGGTAAAGATCTTCATGCAGGAAGGAGAGGGAAGGTAGTGTGTTGCATACTCTTATAACTTTTATTTAGGCACGGATTACACGGATTAACACGGTTCCACTAAACTAAAACCGTGTAATTCCGTGTAATCCGTGCCTAAATAATATCGATTTAATAGATGGTCTTACTTTTGATGCACCATTCTCCTTCAATCGGTATATAAATTGATGTTTCTATATAAGTTTGTTCAAAATAAAGGCTCTGGAAACGTACGCATTGCTCCACTCAAACGCGGATAAGTTTCCCATATATCGTCTTGAGTAGGATCGTCCAAATAGCGTGTATCTTTGGTCTTTTTAAGTAATTTGTCCATTTCTTTACGGAGGTTATTTAGCTTTTCGGTGTATTTGCCATTGCCAATTAAATTATGAAGACAACCGGGGTCGGAAGATACATTATATAATTCTTCATAAGGTCTTTTTCCTGCTGCTTTCAGAAAATAAGGGTATATTTCTCTGTCATCTCTGTTGGCGACTATGAAATCCCACGCCGGACATTGGTCTATGTCGTGATAAGCACTATGCATTGCTCCTGTTTTCCCGTTCTTGTCAATGGCGCAAGGGTCACCGGCAGGCCATCTCTCCGGACGGAAGTTTCTGATATAAAGAAAATCCTTTGTTCTTAATGCGCGTGTCGGGTAACCTAAATTATGGTAACGTGCAGAAGCATGACGTTCTCTTCCGGCAAAAACCATCGTTCTTCCTGTGTCTTTTTTCTTTTTCTGAAGATAGGGTAGTAGGCTGATACCTGCCATTTGCTCTTTATTCTGTATGCCGACTGCGTCAAGTATGGTTGGGGCTAAGTCAACGCCGCTTACAAATTCATTACTAATTCCTCCTTCTTTTATTTTGCCTGTCCAGCAGATAGCCATCGGAACATGGATGCCATATTCAAAACAGGTTGCTTTAGCTGCCGGAAAAGGCATTCCGTTGTCTGCCATGACAATAATTAGCGTATTTTCCAACTCATCCTTTTCTTTCAAAATGTCAAGGATGCGTGATAATTGGCTGTCATACCATTCAATTTCTGTTCCATAGTCTAATAAATCTCCTTTTATAGCTTCTTTGTCGGGAAGGAAAGGAGGAACTTCCGCATCGGTCAGCTCTCTGTTTGCTTTTTTCCAGCTATCTTTTTCATAAGGACGATGCGGTTCACGTGAACCGACCCAGAAATAAAAGGGCTGTTTTTCCTTGCGGGCGTCAAGAAACTCTTTGAAGTTTTGGTAATAATCGGTATTGGACACTCCTTTGAAAGGAGGCTGAATGTGCCTTTTATTGTATTCCGGACCTGCCGGATTGTGTTTCCGTCCCGATATTTTCCAGTCGCCGGGTCCCCATCCTTTACCTGTGCAGCCAACGTGATAACCTGCTTCCGCCAAAATATCAGGGAAGCATTTGTATTGGGTCGGGAAGGAGGAGGCGTGGGTGCCTGCTTCTGCTATTTGCCAGGGATAGAGTCCGGTTAAGATAGAAGCTCGCGAAGGACTGCTTCCCGGAGAAGTGACAAAAGCGTTGTTGAATAACCAGCCGTTGCGGGCTACAAAATCAAAGGCCGGTGTTTTAGCTATGGGTGATCCGTAGGCCGATGCGTGTGGGTAAGACTGGTCGTCGGAAATGACAAATAGTATGTTGGGCCTGTTGGTTTCGGCTGCATTGAGTGACGGAATTACTAAGGGACCGACTAAGGTGGATAAGAAGATATGCTTGCTGTTCATAAAAACCTCCTTTAAATGAAACATGGCTCTCTGACTGATGGATGGGAGAGCTTTCTTATTATAAATGAAAATACAGCACCTCGAATTTAAAATTCAAAGGTGCTGTCCTGATATTCAACAAGGAAAAGAGTATTTATTTAAATTTGCTATTTCCTATTTATTCAGAGAGTTACAGATTTGTTGGTTGATTTCTCTGACTTTAGCTTCATTCATCTTGATCACTTTACGGTCATAAGTCATCAGACCGTTGATCTCACCTTCTACGTCTGTTGTCTGGGTATATACGGCAGCAGAGAATCCTTTCTGGATCAATTCCAACAGATGTTTGCCATATTTAATGTATTCGTTCGTTACTTCGTCTGATGTATTGAACTTCACATAACCCCAGTTTTTCTTGTCATTCACCCAAGTATTTCCTTCTACTACCAAGCCGATACCTCCATATTCACCCAATACGGTAGCACGTCTCGGATCGTAAAGGAACATGTTCGGGCCCGGATAGTGGTGAAGATCGAGAATATCGCCACAAGTATAGTGATTACCACCACTGGCAGGATTCACCAGGCGGCTAGGATCGTATTCTTTAGTCCATGCTACGATTTCCGGAGTCTTGAATTGTCCCCATGCTTCATTGAAAGGAACCCATACGGCGATACTCGGATAAGAATACAGACAGTCGATGATTTCTTTCCACTCTTTGCGGTAGTTAGCTTCCGAAGCAGCAGAACGAATCACTTCCGTACCGTTGAAATAATTGCGTGCTTGCCACTGTGGGCTAGGACCACCGTTCGGCATATCTTGCCATACGATCAATCCTAATTGGTCGCAATGAGTGTACCAGCGTGCAGGTTCTACTTTGACGTGCTTACGTACCATGTTGTAGCCGAAGTCTTTCGTCTTCTTCAAGTCATAAACCAATGCTTCATCTGTCGGTGCAGTATACAAACCGTCAGGCCACCATCCCTGGTCGAGCGGACCGAACTGGAAATAGTCTTTGTTGTTCAATTGCAGGCGAGTGATGCCATTCTGACCCTTGCGGATAGAATATTTACGCATAGCGGTATAGCTTTTTACCTGGTCTATTGCTTTTCCGTCTTTATATAGAGTCACTTCCATATTGTAGAGGAAAGGAGAGTCCGGAGACCACAGTTTGGCATTGGCAGGCATTGCCAGTTCAACGGGTACTCCGTTCAACGCTGCACCTTTGGCTACAAGGTTCTTGCCATCGAATACTTTTACTTCCACTTTATCTGCAGAGGTCGTATTGGCAGCAACTTCTACCTTAACAGAATTATTGTCAATATCAGGAGTCGTTTTTAGATTAGTGATGTATTGTGTTGCTACCGGTTCCAACCACACTGTTTGCCAGATACCTGTAACCGGAGTGTACCAAATGCCATGAGGATTTGCTATTTGCTTTCCTCTGGGTTGTTCGCCACGATCTGAAGGGTCCCATACTTTTACTACCAAGTCATTATTTCCTTTATTAAGTACAGAAGTAATATCGAAATAGAAAGGAGTAAATCCGCCTGTGTGTTCGCCTACTTTTACATCATTCACCCAAACTTCTGCTTTCCAGTCTACTGCTCCGAAATGCAACAGGATTTGTTTACCACGCCAGGCAGAAGGAACGTCGAAAGTGCGTTGGTACCACAGTTCTTCTTTCTCGTTTATCATTTTGCCTACGCCTGATAAAGACGATTCTACGGCAAAGGGAACAAGAATATCACCCTGGTAAGCGGCAGGTGCAGGAGTACCTTTCTTTGTGATTGCATATTTCCAAAGCCCGTTCAGGTTTTTCCAGTCGTTGCGTTCCATGATAGGACGCGGATATTCCGGCAATACGTTTTTAGGGTCAAGCTGTTCTCCCCACGATGTTTTGATTTTGTCACCGGCAGGTTTCCATTGAGCAAAAGTCGAACTGCATAAAGCCAATGCAAGCAGCATTGTTAGAAAATTCTTTTTCATGTTCATGGTATAAAAATATAGTTAGTTATTAGATATAAATTCTATTAAAAGGATATTGCAAAGAAAGGGGAATTAAAAGAGAATAAAGGAAATTTGCCGTTCAAAAAACAGCAAATTCTCTTCTTTTTGATCAAATAATGAGTTTTTTCGCTAATAAAACGGACTATTGACTAATTTTTATTCTTTATTGGACCGTTAGTTTCATGCGATATTGGAAATTATGTACATCTTTGTAATGCCAATATCGGGTAACGAAAATATAATAACTTCAAAAGTTTTCTTTATGTGAAATTTTATATATTTTTGCAATAACGATTGTGGTAGCTTATCTATATTTATCTGATATTTATGCAGGAACATAAACAAAAATATATTTGGGGCTTTTGGATAATATCCTTTGTTATTACTTCTATATTTTACATGGGTTGTTCAGGTGAAGAACCATTCGGAAATAAGGAGGAAATAGCCGGGCAAATGTCGCTTGCTCTACAACAGAAAGATATGTATTGCCAAAAGAAACTGGAGCGTATCGATTCTATTCGAAACTTCTTGAATGTGAATGAAAAAAGGAGGACGGACGAAGAAAAGTTTCTGATCAATGCAAACTTGTATAATGAATTTAAACTCTATTCTTTCGATTCTGCCTTTCATTATGCCACGCAGTTGTGTAAGATAGCTAGTGTTATAGATAGTGCTGCATATATGGTAAATGCTAAAACCAAGCTGGGATATATTTTAGCACGCGGAGGTTTCTTTAAAGAAGCTATAGATTCACTTTCTTCTATCCGGATTGAGAAAGAGACATTACCTGCTCAAGTGTTGGCAGACTATTATATTAGCTTTGGGCGTGTTTATCATGATTTGGCGGATTATGCAAAAGACGATGTGTTTTCATCCAAGTATAACCAAATAGGAAATGAACTCTTGACGGAAAGTCAGTCTTATCTTTCTGATTCGTCAACAATCTATTATGTGAGAGGAAAAATAGCCCTTAAAGAAGATAAGTTAGCTGAGTCCAAACAACTTTATAGGCAGGCCTTAGAAATATGCGATACTACTGATACGGAAACACTTTCAGTACTCTTGTCGACTTTGGCGTTTATCGACCGTAAGTTGGAACTGAACGATGAGGCTATTTATTACTATGTGAAGGCGGCTGTGAATGATATCCGCAGTGCCACCAAAGAGTCAGTCTCTATGAGAGGATTGGCAACGATGCTGTATTATCATAAAAATGATGTAAACCGTGCATCTGAATATATAAATGAGGCATTTGAAGATGCAACTTTTTATGGAACCCGTCACAGGATTAATGTCATCGGAACTTTATTACCTGTATTTGTCGGAGAGAAACTCGATATAGAGCAGGTTAAGCGGCAGACTTTTCAGGATAGTCTTATCTTGACTTCTATTTTTGCGATTATATTAATAGTGGCCATCATTTATATTCTAGTACAGATGAAGCACTTGCGTCGTTCCCGTCAATTGTTGGAAAAGCTGAACTTGAAATTGTCGGAAGCAAACCGTATTAAGAATTCGTATATAGGACACTATCTGGATGCTACTTTTAAATTAGTTAATCAGCTTGATAATTTTGTATTGGTAGGGCAGCAGAAGTTGGAGAATAAGCAGTATGATTCTCTTTCTTCGATGATTCATAATTTAAATTCGGATTTTAACAGGAAAAGTGCTTTTGCTGATTTTGATAGGACATTCTTATCCTTATTTCCAACATTTGTCGAAAATTTCAATTCATTGCTTCAACCGAATGATAAATTTGCATTGGAGAATAAAGATGCGTTAAACTCTACCTTACGTATTTTTGCCTTGATCCGGTTGGGAATTACAGAGTCTGAACAAATATCAGAAATCCTGGGATATTCCGTGAACACCGTTTATAATTATAGAGTTCGCACTCGAAATAAAGCTGTTGATCCTGCTAATTTTGAAAAAAATATCAGAAAAATAGGTCTGTAGTTGTTATATAAGTACGTATAAATCCCTATATTTTCACCTGTTTTTAATTTTGTAATCATTTGATTATTATTTAATTAGTTTTCTAATTCCCCTATATTTTTGTTATATGGCGGATATATCCCCTCTTTTTCCGGTTGGTAATTCTTAATTTTGCCTATGCTTCGATTAACAAAGAGTATAAACGACTTAAATCAAAAAGAACCGTGAAAAGTATGAAGAACTACAACCGATTATTTTTATTGAATCTAATTGCTTTATTTTTTCTTTCCACTTCGTCTCTGGCAATAAATTCCATTTCTTCTTTAAAATTGGAGAAAGGTAATTTTCGGATTTTGTTATCCGGGCATGAAGTAGAACCTGTAAAGCTGGCGGCAGAAACCTTATCTAAAGACTTTGAGAAGGTAATGCATTACAAACCTGTAATCTCACAAACGATTGATGAGGCAAATAGTATTGATATTGTTATCATTAACGAAGAGACGGGCGGTTCTTTGCTTCAGCCTCGATTCATTCGTCCTTTGGATGGTTTCGAATCTCATAGGGTATATTGTAGTCCCGATGAGAAACGTATTTATCTTCATGGAAAAGATATGCGTGGTGCTATATATGCTATTTATACTTTTAGTGAATTATTTCTTGAAGTGCCCCCGTTGTGGTATTTTTCTTCTTGGGAACCGCAGTATAAGAAACAGGTGGAGATACAATCGGACTTTGACTATTTTCAGAAGTCACCACAAGTCAGGTATCGTGCTTGGTTCCCTAATGATACCGATTTGTTCAGCCCCTGGAGACGCTTGTCGAAAGAGAACAACGAATTGTGGCTGGAGACTATGTTGCGGTTGAAGCTTAATACTGTCGAATTGGAAGCTACGGTTACATATCCGGATTATAAACTGAATGGTCAGGCTGCTTTATTACGTAAATACGGACTGGTACTTACTTCTCATCATCACGTAGCCTGCAACAATAATCTGAAAAACTGGGAAGGATACTGGCGACGAGTGCGCGGCATGAAAGCACCGGAGTTACTTTTATCGAATGAAAAAGCTCTTGTTGAGTTTTGGCAATATAGCATAGAAACGGTGTGTCGTGATAAACAGGAAAATCTGTGGCAGATTGCTTTTCGTGGTGTAAACGACCAGCCTTTTTGGGCTGCTTTTGCCGATGCTCCGGCGGGTGATAAGGAACGTGCAGAGGTGATTAACCGTATGATCCGCATACAATTGGCTATGATAAAAAAAGCAACTGGAGAGAATGATCCTTTTGTACGAATGACCTTCTACGATGAACTTTCTGACTTGTTGGCTAAAGGCTATTTACAACCTCCGACAGGTAAGAATATGCTTTGGACTTTCGTTGCCGGACGGAGAGATCACTATCCTTACGATGATTTGGTTACATTCGATACGACAAAGCAAGTGAAACTAGGATATTATATGAATCTTCAATTCACTTCGACCGGTGCTCATCTGGCTCCTGCAGAAGGACCATGGAAGATGGAAGCAAACTATCGTTATGTGAATACACGCGGTCCGCTGACTTTTTCGGTGGTTAATGCTGGCAACTTAAGAGAGTTTGTCATGGAAATGTCGGCCAATGCCCGTATGATGTGGGATATGAAGGCGTATAATACAGATTCATTCCTGATTGATTTCTGTACTCAATATTTTGGAAAGGAACATGCTACTGAAGCTGCCAAGCTTTATCATGATTATTACTATGCCTATTGGCAACAGAAACCGTCAGAGTTTCCGGGATTGGAACGTCAGTTTATCTTTCAGGATTTACGCTACTCTCGTGTTTTTGAACAGATCGGAAAACGCTTTGATGACTTTTCTCCGAATCCTTTGTATGAGATCGGATTTGAACGGGTGCCCGGTCGTTCATTCCGCATTGACGGAAATAATCAGGTTGATTCATTGATTGCGGGAATGAAAAAGACAGCTGTACGTTTTGAGGAGGTTTCACGACATTGTGAAGATTTTCTCAAATCCTTGCCAAAACAAAATCAACGGTTCTTCAGAGATAACTTGGCTGCTCCTTGCCATTATATGGCAGCATTGAGTCATTCGTTATATCATTTTGTATCTGCTTATAAAGAAAAGGATCGCAGTAAACGGACTGAACATCTAGGAGTTGCTATCCAGGAATTGGAAGAGGCGCGTGATGCCCTGTATGCAACGCAGGAAGGAGTATTCTCCACTTGGTATATAGGTGATTCCATGAATGGTAAATTCAATATTCCACAGCAACTCAAATTATTAAATAAACTACACAAAGAACTTTAGTAACAATTTATATTAATTACCTAATTGAATCTAATTTATGAGAAATTTAGACTTTAGCACGAAGGTATTTCGTCTGCTGATGCTGGTTCTCCTACTCTTTTCGGTACAGATAAGCCGTGCTGATGAAGGGTGGCCGAGAACTCTCAAAGGGCGAATTGTTGACGCGAAAAGTGGAGAAACCCTTATTGGAGTGAATATCCAGATCTTGGGAACTACCACAGGTACAATTTCAGACTTTGACGGAGGATTTCAATTGGTGGTCAAAGCCAATTCCGTTATCCAGTTTTCGTATGTGGGATATAAACCCATTGAAATCAAAGCTGAAGAAGCGGTAAAGAAAACTGTTTTTCAGATGGAAGAGGATGCTGGTGTACTTGAAGAAGTAGTGGTAGTGGGGTATGGTACCCAAAAAAAGGTGACTAGCGTAGGCTCTATCACACAAGCTGATGGAAATAAGTTACTAAGAGGAGGTAGTGTCAATTCAGTAACCGAAGCATTACAAGGAAAATTGAACGGTGTAGTAGCTATTAATTCCGGTGGTATGCCGGGAGGGAATGATGTTTCTATGTATATCCGTGGTAAGAGTACATGGGGAAATACAGATCCGCTTGTATTGCTTGATGGTATTCAGAGTGATATTAAGGATGTGGATATGAATGAGATCGAATCTATCTCTGTATTGAAAGATGCTTCGGCAACTGCTGTATATGGTGTACGGGGAGGTAATGGCGTCATTTTGATTACTACTAAGCGTGGTACAAATAAAGCACCTACTATCAGTTTTTCGGCAAATTATACCTATAAGTCACCGACTACCAGTATGGAACTTGCTGATTATGTTACGTCCATACGGGCTTATAACCAAGCTATGGCTAATGATGGGAGCTGGAACAAGTTGATTCCCAGGTCTACACTTGATGCATGGGAGCGTGCTTATGCCGAAGGAAATTATGGTGCGTACAATGATGTATTTCCTTATGTAAACTGGTGGGATGAGTTGGTCGGGTCAGGTTTTACCCAGAATTATAATGTTAATATTCGTGGTGGTACGGATTATATGAAGTATTTTGCTTCGGTTGGTTACCAGGGTGACGGTGATATTTATAAGTTAAAGAAAAATGACTCATTTGATCCCCGACATAGTTATAAACGTTACAACTGGCGGTCGAATTTTGATTTCAATATAACGAAATCCACAAAACTTTCTATTAATGTGGCAGGTAAGATGGCTTATCGTAATAAAGCACTTGATGACAGTAATCCGTTCTATGCTATATTGACGAGCCCGACGAGTGTCTATCCTGTGAAATATTCTGATGGAGAATGGGGAGATGATACTTATACTAATCCGGTAGCTAATATGAATATGGAAGGTGCCAATCTGCGTAAAACATTTCAAGGGTGGTATGATGCTTCTCTTGAACAGAAGCTTGATTTTATTACTAAAGGGTTGAAAGTAAATGCCAAGGTTTCTTATTCTTCATCATCTACTACTTCTACAGCCACTTATCTGGGTACGGAAGCAGCAAGTCAGGCGTTTAAATATATTATTCGTTATTCACGTACATACGACTATGCTAACCCGATTATTGGTGAAGATGGACAGTTAACTTATCCGATGTTGGAAAGTAAGCGTCTTCCTTATGAAACATCAGTGTCTAATCCTCCTTTTGTTAAGTATTACGATCAGCTGGATGCTTATAGCCGTCGGTTTTATTACGAATTCTCTATTGCTTACAACCGTTCGTTCGGGGATCATAATGTAAGTGCACTTGCATTGGTGAATCGTCAGATCTTTGACTCAAAAGATGGTGGCGATATTCGTTTCCCGAACTATAATGAGGATTGGGTTGGACGAGCTACCTATAACTGGCGCGAACGTTATCTGGCGGAGATGAACATTTCATATACAGGTTCGGAGAAGTTCGCACGTGGACATCGGTTCGGTTTGTTCCCTTCTTTCTCATTAGGATGGCGGTTATCTGAAGAATCGTTTATCAAGAAACATTTGGGAGACGTACTTACAAATGCCAAAATTCGTTACTCGTGGGGAAAAGTAGGATCGGATGCCGGAGCAAGTCGTTGGAACTATATTCAATCGTTTACCTCCGGAGACCATCTGACTTTGGGCACTGATGCTACCGGACATAATTGGGGACCGCTTTATACAGAAGGTTCTATCGCTAATCTGGGCTCTACTTGGGAAAAATCAACCAAACAAAATTTAGGTATCGAAATTGGTCTGTGGAATAAATTGTCATTAACGCTTGACTTGTTTGACGAAAAGCGTAGGGATATCTTAATGACACCCAATACCACATCTTCTATTGCGGGAGCTACTTTTAATTCGTTGAATATTGGAAAAACGAAGAATCATGGTATCGAACTGGAGTTGCGTTGGGATGATAAGATTGGCAAGGATTTTCATTATTATGCCAATTTTACAATGGCGTCAAGCGAGAATCGTATTGTATTCCAGGATGATCCGTATAAATCTCCAGACCATTTGAAAAAGGCGGGAAAGCCGATCGGGCATCAAGCACGATATTTGGCAATAGGTAACTATGGTTCTATTGACGATGTATTTAATTATGCTCAAAGCGGCACTATCAATTCCATATCACCGAATCAGGTGATTCCTGGTGACTTGGTATATATCGATTTTGATGCTAACGGTATTCTGAACGGTCAGGATAAGGTGGCGGTCGATCAGTTGAATTATCCGCTTCATACCTATGGTCTTGATTTGGGATTTAATTGGAGAGGGTTGAGTTTCAGTGCTATGATATATGCTCCTACAGGTGTATGGAAATTGGTGGATACAGTTTATGCATCTTCGTTTAAAGGAGGAAGAGTAAATGCACAACCTGGAGCGTTAAATACCTGGTCGCCTGAAACGGCTAGTTCAAGTGGTATTCAGAGACCTTCTTTACATTTAAAGGATGATGGTGGATTTAACGGTACTGAAAGCACTTGGCGCTACCGGAACTTTTCATATCTACGTCTAAAGAATGTGGAGGTTAGTTATCAGTTACCTAAGCGTTGTCTAACTCCAATGCGTATCTCTAGTTTACAGGTTTACGTTACAGGTAATAACTTGCTGACTTTTTGGGGAGGTGACAATCGCATAGATCCGGAAGGTAATCAGACAGGTTATCCTATTCTGCGTTCGGTAACATCGGGAATCAGACTTTCATTCTAATCTTAATAAAAATAATGATCATAATGAAGAATAAATGTACATATATACTTGTCGGTCTCATGCTTTTCCTGACTGGATGTGAAGATTTCCTGGATAAGCGTGAAGATGCAGGCGGACTTGATGAAACTGCTATTTATGCCAGTTATGAGTCTATACGTGGCTTTTTGGATAAAGTATACAGCAAACTGGACACTTATAACTGTATGGTGAGCCGTGATGCAGGAAGTTACGGTCGTACGTATGTCGGCGCAATGGCTGATGAGATGGGAGTAGTATATAATAATACGGTTTTTAATAAGTTCTTTTCAGGAGCATGGTTGCTGACAGGGAAGAGCGAGAATGTTACCGAGATAGGTAATGGAAGCTTAACTCCGATTGGCAGGGCTTATCCGGCTTTGCGTATAGTGAACCGTGTTATTGAGAATATAGATAAAGTTCCACTGACGGAAGAACAGCGGAATGAAATATTGGGACAGGCTTATTTCTATCGTGCCTGGTTCTATTTTCAAGTTATCAAACGTTATGGGGGAATGCCGATTATTGATCGTGTATTTGCCGGTGGAGACGATGATTTGCCTCGTGTAACTTATCATGAGAGTTCGGAATGGATGGTTAGTGATATAGATAAAGCGATTGCAATGCTGCCTGATACTTGGGAAGCTATGCATTATGGACGTCCTACTAAATTGGCTGCTTTAGCTTTCAAAGAAATGGCACTTCTGTATGACGCGAGTCCGTTAATGCAAAATGACCTGGATGCCGTAGTGGTGAAAGAATATGATAAAGAACGGGCTAAGAAAGCGGCACAAGCAGCTTGGGCAGCTATCAGTTATATGAAAAAAAATGAATCGCTTACAGGAGTCCGGTTGGCGACAAAAGAGGAATATACGAATACTTTCTGGTTTCCCGATACGGAACTCAAGAGGGCGGAACATATATGGATGTGCCGTAATATACAGGGTACGACTAATCGCTCTATGTGTATTCGTGCATTTTGGCTGTATGGAGATATGACCGGGCAGACAGGGGCGGAATCTATGGCTATGTCATGTCCTACTTTGAACGCTGCTAACATGTACGAGCGTCAGGGCGAGGATGGTATCTATTATCCGATTGACGATCCGAGATCTGGTTACCAGTTTGATCCCGAACATGCTTTTGTCCGCCGTGATCCTCGTTTTTATAATAATATCCTGATTCCGGGTGATGAATGGGGGACGTATAAGGATGGAGCTCCTCATTATATCCGTTTGTGGGTAGGTTGTTCTGCTTATAATCAGTATTTGACGAATTCTAATACGAATGCTCGTGAATTGTCAGGTTTTATGTGTCGCAAATTCTTATGGCCGGAAGCAAACCAGAAACATACAGGAAGTACGAGTGGGGCAGTTACTTATATAGGTAAAATAGCACAAACGGTATTTATCAGAGTTTCGCAACTTTATCTGGATTTCGCCGAAGCCTCTTTTGAAGCTACGGGAAGTGCCACGGCTAAAGTGGAAGGATGTGATATGTCTGCTGTAGAAGCGCTGAATTTAATTCGTAAACGTATTGGGGTTACAAATTTGCCTTCTGATATTGTGAATGATCCAGTTAAGTTCCGTGAAGCTTATCGCCGTGAGCGTGGTGTGGAGCTGATGTTCGAGCATCATCGCTGGTGGGATTTGCGTCGTTGGATGATTATGCATGAGGTGTTTAAAGCGCCGTTCCCACTCAAAGGGGTACGCTTCCATCCGGTAGGAAGTTATGGAGATAAGGCAGGTAACTATACTCGTCCGGCTAGCTTTATGTATGAAGAATTTGAAATGACTAAAGAGGTACGTAACTTTTCTAATATGCGTAATTACTGGTATCCGCTTCCTCAACATGACGTTGATGCTCTTCGCAATCTGAAACAGAATCCAGGTTGGTAATGAAAAACACTTAATAGTTGATGTTAATGAAAAACAAATATCATATATTCTTTACTGGTATGCTGTCCATTGCTTTTTTCATGGGAGCTACCGTAGACACGAAAGCTCAAGATTCGATAGCAGTCGTTAGTCGTGTCAATATTGAACACCTGAAAGCAATGCCCGACTTGCAACTCTCCAATACATTGCAAGGGCAAGCGGCAGGTTTGATTGTTATTCCTAATACGGGAGGTATCGGTTATGCCAACTCGACATTTTATGTTCGGGGACAACATAGTAACGGAACTAATAAGGCTATCGTAATTATAGATGGCATTGAACGTCCGATAGATGATATATTGCCTGAAGAGATTGAATCTATTGAGGTATTGAAAGACGCATCTGCCAAGATTCTTTATGGTGCGCAGGCTACGAATGGCGTTATCTTAGTGCGTACTAAACGTGGTCAGGCTGGTAAACGGGTGATTCGTTTTGGTGCCGAATACGGGGTACAACCTGTGACTCGCTTACCCGAATATCTTGATTCTTATAATTATGCGACACTCTTTAATGAGGCTTGTGTCAATGACGGCTTGCTTCCTTTGTATTCCGACGCTGATCTTCAAGGGTATCGTAATTCTACCGGGGTGAATGATTTACTTCATCCCAATGTTGATTATTATAAGGAATTTTTGCGCAGCTCAAGTACGTTCCGTAAAGCGACACTGGAATTGAGTGGAGGTAATGCAAGAGCTAAATATGCCGTTACGGTAGGTTATACAGGAAGTTCCGGTTTGGAAAAAGTAGGCGATCGGTCTGACTTGAATCGGGTGAACGCCTCTGGTAATCTGGATATACGTATTACCGATTTCCTTTCGGCTTCGGCAGATGTGGCTGCCCGTGTGGAAAAAAAGGACTGGGGAGCTAAAGATGGTGGCGGGATGTTTAGTGAAATATCGACACTCCGTCCTAATGAATATCCTTTTATGATTTCGGCTGAGGATATACATGGTCATAATGGTATAGCGGCAGATGAAACGTCGTTGTTATTTGGAGCCAGTTCACGTAAGTCAAGCAATCTTTATTCGGATATGCTCTATGGCGGTAATACGTCGGAACGTTATGTCAATAGCCAGACTAACCTCGGTCTTAATTTTGATTTGAATGAGTTTGTGGAAGGACTGGCTGCGGAAGCGTATATTACTTTTGATAATTATAGTTATCTGCGTCAACAATTACGGAATGATTATCCCACTTATTCTATTGATCGTTACCTGAATGCTGCCGGAGATGAGGAAATACGTTTTACAGAACGTAAGAAACTGAATTTGCCAAAGAAACAGTCTATTGCGTCTAACAGCACTTATCGCTATTTCGGATGGAATGCGCGTGTAAAATATAATCGTTCGTTTGGATTGCATGATATGGGAGCAAATGCTGCTTTTCGCTATACGGCAGAGGAAGCTACGGGTAGTTCACAAGATTTGAAAGAAGGTAATTTCACTTTCCGTGCCAATTATGCGTATAACAAACGGTATATGCTTGAAGCTACATTGGCGGCAATGGGGTCTAACAGATTTCAGGGAGATAATAAGTATTTCTTCGCTCATTCGGTAGGAGGTGCATGGATAATATCTAATGAATCTTTTTTAAAGGATATGAAGGCTGTAAATCTTTTGAAAATGAAGGTGAGCTACGGTCATTTAGGATATGCAGGGGATACTGACTTTTTTCTCCATAGAACAAATTGGAGACAAGGGGATAAGGAGGAATTCAAACCTAGTACGGGGGCCAATACAACCGATTTGATTCGTTTAGGTAATCCTGACTTGAAATGGGAGTATTCTAATGAACTGAATATCGGTATTGAAGGTCGTTTCCTGAATAATCGTCTGTCTGGTGAGGTTAATTACTTCCGTGAGTTACGTAAGAATATAATTGGTATCAACTCTGCTAAATATGCAACGATAGGAGGAAATTTCATTCCTTCTGAAAACATAGGTGAGGTATTGAATCAAGGTATTGATGCCTGTGTAAACTGGAATGACAAAGTAGGTGAAGATTTTACGTACAATCTTGGGCTTAATATTACTTTTACTAAAAATAAACTTCGTAAAACGAATGAACTAAGTAATATCGAAGACTATCGAAAGAGTATTGGACAACCTACCAGTGCCATTTTTGGCTGGCAGTCACAAGGTTTATTCGGAAAAGATGTGGCTATTGCCGGGCATCCCTTTCAGAGTTTTGGGAACTATCAGGTAGGAGATATTGCTTATGCTGACTTGAATAATGACGGAATGGTGGATAATAATGACCAGACACGTATCGGACAGAGTTTCCCGAAGACTACGTTGGGAGTGGATGTAACTTTAAACTACAAGGGATTCGGACTCTATATATTGGGTACGGCAACAACCGGAGTCACTCAAATGTTGACTAGCACTTATTACTGGAACAAAGGACTTGATGGTTATTCCGTGCTTGCTGAGGACCGTTATCATCCGGTAAATAATCCTACTGGTACGCAGCCCCGCCTGACTACCACTTCGGGAGTGAATAATTATCGCAACTCTACGTTTTGGACAAAGAACGGTTCATTTTTCCGTCTCAAGAATGTTGAATTGAGCTATACCTTGAATAATAATTCGAAAAAAGGCATAGGCAAGAATTATAAATTCTTTGTGAGGGGAGCTAATTTGTTTGTATTGTCGGGTATTAAGGAACTTGATCCGGAACAGATGCTTGCCGGTATCAGCAATTATCCTGTGTACCGCACGATTACAGGTGGAGTATCTATTAACTTCTAAAGTTGATGCAATTATGAAAGTATTGAAATATATATTTAATATGATGCTATTGGGTGGCATCATCAGTGCTTGTGCCGACCTTGACACTAAGCTTACAAACGAATGGTCGGAAAGTGATACATGGAGAGATGCGGATATGGCGCAAGGTGTTTTGTTATCTGTTTATCAGGATGTCATGATTGCGCCCGATGCTTGGGACGGCAATTTTCTGGATGCTGCTACAGATAATGCACTGACCCGGAATTATGACTCTAAGGTGTATCGTGCCAGTCAGGGGGCATTTAGTCGTTCTACTAATCCTCTTGGCAATTGGAGCAGTTGCTATGATCAGCTTCAACGGATTCATTTGTTCTTGGATAAAGGGCTGACAGATAACGTGAGTTATGATGTAGCAAATGCAAATAACGACAAAAGAACCAAGCGTCGCCTTCAAGGTGAGGCACTTTTTCTGCGGGCATGGTGTAGTTTTCAGTTATTACAAATGTATGGAGGAAAAACCGATGATGGAGAAGTGCTGGGATATCCGATTGTGACCCGGTATATTACTCCGGAAGAATCTGCCCATCCTGAAAATTTTAAACGTGATACTTATGAGGATTGTGTAAAGCAGATATGCGATGACTGTGAAACAGCTATGTCTCTGTTACCATTAACCTATTCGGGAGGGGATGCTATCTTGGGCGATATATCTTTTGGTAGAGCGTCCAGATTGGCTGCTGCTGCATTGAAAGCGCGTGTATTGCTGTATGCGGCGAGTCCGGCTTATCAATCTGACCGCGTCGTAAAATTGAATGGTATGGGGGATTATACGATTATCGATCAGGTTGCCTATAAAGCAAAATGGGAACGTGCAGCACTCTATGCGTATGAGGTGCTCCAGATGCAAGGGATGGCTACTTATGCTGCGTTGATACCCAATGAATTGTATGACGGCGGTGATGCACAATCTGCAGAATTTCTTTTTAGAACATTCGTAGGTCGCAGTCATGATATTGAAACAAGGCATTATCCTCCTTACTATTATGGGAATGCACAAACTATTCCATCCCAAAATCTGGCTGCTTCATTTCCTGCTAAAAATGGTTTCCCGATAGATGATCCTCGTTCTTTATACGATAAGGATAATCCTTATGATTGCGAACGCGATAACCGTTTTTTAGTGAATCTGTATTACCAAGGACGTCAGTTTGGAGCTAATGCATCTTATATTGACGTAACACCCGGAGGTAAAGATTCCGGCTATTTGGATGTGAAGGCCAGTCGTTCGGGATATTATCTGGCAAAGTTTATCAATGCGGATGTAGCTAATTTCCTGAAACCGTTGGAAGAGCAAGATTCACGTCATTATTATCCGATGTTGCGTAAAGGAGAGGTTTGGTTGAACTTTGCTGAGGCTTCCAATGAAGTGTGGGGGCCGAAGGTAGCAGGCCCCGGATGCTCCATGTCTGCGTATGATGTCATTCGTGTGATTCGTGAGAAATCGGGAGGGATTACGAATACGACCTATCTTGATGAAATGGCTGGTACACCGGAGAGTTTTCGGAAACTGATTCAGAATGAACGCCGGATCGAGTTTGCTTTCGAGAACCAACGTTTCTGGGACTTACGTCGTTGGTTGCTGCCACTAAATGAATCAATTTTAGGTATGGAGGTTACTCGTAAAGAGGATAGTAGCGAAAATTTTGAAGTAAAATTGGTGGAGGAACGGCCGCTCAATGATATCCGCTATTACTATCTTCCTTTGCCGTATGATGAATTACAGAAGAATCCGAATCTGAAAAATAATAAAGGTTGGTAATAATCTAATTAAAAGAAAATAAACACATGAAATTAGTAAAGTTTTTATTCGTATCGTTCGTTGTGCTGGTTAGCTTTACCTCATGTTATGATGAGTATACTAACGATTATGAAACTCCCAATATGGGTTTTGCTGTGGCTAACCCCTTGCGTACAGTGATTGCTGATAGAGATATGCCTATATATATAGGCGTATCTATCGGTGGTAAACGTGAAGTGGATATGTCGGATTGGGCAAAATTTGAGATTGATCCGTCATTGGTAGAAGGGACTGGCAAAGTATTGCTTCCAAGTAATTACTATACATTATCTGACCAGGAATATTTTCGTGTACGTAAGTCTAATCTTCCGGTTGCTGATGTCCGTATAGATTTTACGGAGGCATTTTATAACGATCCGCTTTGTCTGGAAGCGCACTATGTATTGCCATTTCGTATGACAGAAAACTCTTTGGGAGCTTTACGCGAGGGAGCTGAAACAACTGTTGCTGTTATTAAATACATTAGTACTTACGCCGGAACTTATTATCGGATGGGAAAGGTGACAGAGGTGGATGCTTCAGGGATTGCCATAGGACAACCGGTAAGTTATGGTGATACGTATGATATCATCAACTGTAGTACCGTTGCTTTTAATAGCAAGGCTCCGCGCATTGTGGTTTGTCCTGGTGTTGGTAATGAAAAAGAGGGGGTTGGTAGTGTAACGCTCTCAATGGATGCGGATAAGAATGTGTCAGTAACTGGTGTGGATGGAAAGGCGGCTATCAGCAATGCTTCAGGAAGTTATAAAATAGAAGGAGACTATGAATATGTTGCTGATGTCACTAAACGCGCTCCTCAATTTGATTTGGAGTATACTTATGAGAAAGCGGGCAAATATTATCATGTAGTAGAAAAATTGGTTCTACGTCAGGATCCGCTTAATGATTTGCGCGTTGAGACATGGTGATGAGTAATAGATATGATTGAAACATAATATTAAGCAAAGATGAAAAAAAATATATTTCTCGTGCTATGCATTTCTTTTATTTGTTTTGGCTGTAGTGCAGAAGCGGAATGGGAAAAATTAAAAGTAAAAGAAGTAGTGAAGACGGATCCTGTTATTGATTGGTCGGCTACTGCTGATAGTTGTACCTATGTTCTTATTGAGCAGTTTATGAATAAAGAAAAAGGTACTTTCTGGAAATCACCGAAAGATGTGAGTGGAGGCTCGTATAATATTTATTGGCAACAGGCACATGCGATGGATGTCGTTATATATTCTTATGAGCGTATAAAGGATAAGAATCCGGCATTGGCTGCCACATACAAGAATTATTTCAAATTATGGTTTGATAATAAGGCGAATAATTATCATCATAGTGACAATGATGAAACTGGATTTTTGAATCCTTTTACGGATGATATGTGTTGGATTTGCCTTACGTTGATACATTTGTCGGAAGCTACCGGTGATGCTGTTTATATAAATATGGCAAAAAAAATTTATGATACACATATTATAACCCGGGCATGGACAGATGCTAAAGGAACCGGATTGCCTTGGAAAAGCGATGATAAGAGCCGAAATGCTTGTACAAACTCTCCCGGTTGTTTAGTTGCTGCCAAACTGTATAGGAAGTTTGGAGGAGAAAATTATCTCGAAGATGCGAAAATGTTATATAAATATATTGTGGGTAGTTTACTGAAAAGTGACGGAAGAGTGGAAGAGCCTCCTTTGACATATACACAGGGGACTTTTGGAGAGGCATGCCGACAATTATATCATATTACGCAGGAACGGGAATATATGAGAAAGGCTGAATTGGTAATAAACTATACAATGGCTAGTGATCGTTGTTTGCAAAACTGGATTTTGCGGGATGAAGGAACAAATATGGATGGAAGTATTTTTAAGGCGGTATTTGTGCCTTATGCTGTAAATTTGGCTTTGGATGATGATACTTCTGATTTTGTGAAAAAGCGTATTAAAACTTTTTTGTTGGACAATGCCGAAGCATTGTGGAAAAACATGGATAGAAGAGAATATCCTGCTATGTATTGCAATTATTATTGGGGTAGTATGTTTCCTTCCAATGAAATTGCATCCATGGGGGCACAGGCAAGTGGTAGCTCTTTAATGGAAGGAGTTGCCCGAATGATGGTGACTCCGGAAAAATAAAGTTATCTTTGTAGCCCAATATAATTAAATCGAGCTTATGAATCATCGGTTCCGTTGTTCTTGCATTATCTTGTTCATTTTTTATTCTTGTATTAGTCATCTTTATGGGCAGGTGCAGGCAGTATCTACCGTTGATACAGGGTATGAACTTTGGTTGAATTACAAATCCGGCTCCAATTCCCGATTGAAGCAATCTGCTATTCGGTATGCCAGTCAGGTTCGTTTGGCGGGAAGCCAGTATGATGAAGTAATAAGAGAGGAGTTGGAGCGTGCTTTAAGAGCATTGCTGGAAATTACACCAGGTTTTGTTCGTGGTAAAGAGGCTGGAATTCAGATGAGTTTCTGTACAGATAAAAGGCTGGGTAAGGAAGGATATATCATCCGTAGTGGTAAAAAGAGGATAACACTTCAAGCCTATTCCGATGCAGGGTTTCTTTATGGCACGTTCCATCTGATTCGATTGATTCAATGTGGTGAACCACTTGTACAACTGAATATAAGAGAGATACCTGCATTGGAATTTCGACAACTTAATCATTGGGATGATTTAAATGGAAATATAGAGCGGGGATATGCTGGTAAGTCGTTATGGAAATGGGAGGAGTTGCCGGAGAAAGTCGATAGTAGATATACTGACTATGCCCGTACTAATGCGTCTATAGGCATAAATGGAGTTGTGTTGAATAACGTTAATGCCGATCCTCGTATTTTGCGCAGGGACTATTTGAAGAAAGTAGCTGCCTTGGCAGATGTTTTTCGTAAATACCATATACGGGTTTATCTTACAGCTAATTTTGCGGCACCTTTAAAACCGTCGGCAACTCCGGATGTGATGAAGCAATGGGGAGGGATAGGTGACCTTGATACAGCTGATCCGCGAGATCCGCATGTACAAGCGTGGTGGAAAGCGAAAGTTGATGAGATATATGAGCTGATTCCTGATTTTGGCGGATTTTTAGTAAAAGCCAATTCGGAAGGTATGCCCGGTCCTCAAGACTATCATTGTACTCATGCAGAAGGAGCAAATTTGTTGGCCCGTGCTTTAAAACCTTATGGAGGCATTGTGATGTGGCGCACTTTTGTTTATAATCCGGAGATTGATAAAGATCGTATCAAACGTTCTTATAAAGAGTTTCTTCCGCTTGATGGGAAGTTTGATGACAATGTGGTCTTACAGACGAAAAACGGGGCACTTGATTTCCAACCGAGTGAACCTGCCCAACCTTTATTTGGGAGTATGAAATATACTTCTTTGATGCCGGAACTCCAGATTACTCAAGAATATACAGGACATTCTACATATCTGGTTTATCTATTGCCTATGTGGAGGGAGTTCTTGGATTTTGATACCTATAGTGAAGGAAGAGGAAGTACAGTGAAGAGTATTATTACAGGTAAGACTGCTTCTTATCCCTTTCGTGCAATTGCAGGTGTGGCAAATACTGGAGATTTACAGAACTGGACAGGACACCACTTTGCGCAAGCCAACTGGTTTGCTTTTGGGCGTTTAGCATGGAATCCCGATGAAGAAACAGAAAAAATAACTTCTGAATGGATAAAGTCTACCTGGAATTGTGACGAACAAACTCTAAAGGTTATTGAACAAATGATGATGCCGACTTGGGATCGCTTTGTTCGTAGTCATTCGCCTTATAGCCTTGGATTAACTACTCAGGTAAAATGTCATTATAAAGCAGGATTCGGAATACGTGCCAATAAAGAGTGGAAAATTAGTAAAGAAAGTATTGGTAATGATCGTACTGTCAATGGGTCCGATTATGTATCTCAATATTGGAGGCCTAATCGTTCAATCTTTAATGATATAAATCTGTGCCCTGAACTGTATTTGCTCTGTTTTCATAATGTATCGTGGGAGCATAGAATGAAATCCGGTTTGACTCTTCGTGAAGAATTAACCGCTAATTTAAAACTGGGAATAGAACAAGCTGATAGAAATATCCGGCTTTGGAAATCAATTCGTCATAAGATTGATTCCCGGAGATTTGCAGAGGTAATGGAAAGTCTTTTGAAAGAACGGAGAGATGCTGAAACATATTACAATGTTGCTATTCATTTTTTTGATCTTTATAAGTAAAATCTGTATTGGATGAGTTTTGATGTGAAAATGGTTATTTTTTGTTCTTTATTGAATGGCTATTTTCGTAACTTATTGGAAAGATTGCCGAACTTTGGGTGTGAGTAATTCATACACTTCTTGTTACTAAACTTATTACGATATTATGTTATGAATAGAAAAGTTTTATTCTCAATCTCTGCTGTTTCTGGTATGATAAATATCATCCCAATGTCGGCACAAACACCCAAACCCAATGTTGTTATCATCATGACTGACCAACAGCGAGCTGATTTGTGTGGTCGCGAAGGTTTTCCGATGGCTGTCACTCCTTTTGTCGATTCACTGGCATTGAGTAATGTCTGGTTTGATAAGGCGTATACGGTAGCTCCTGCTAGTATGCCTGCGCGTTGTTCCATGTTTACAGGACGTTATCCGACTGCTACGCATGTCCGTACGAACCACAACACTCCCGATATGTATTATAAGAAAGATATGCTCGAAGTGTTTAAAGAACAAGGATATAAGACGGCATTACTGGGAAAGAACCATGCGCATGTGAAAGGGAAAGATTTTGATTATTGTGAGGAATATTTTCATTGGGGAAAGAATCAGCGTGATACGCAGGAAGATAAGGACTTTGCATTTTTTCTGAATAATAAAGCGAGAGGTCAATATTTGGAAGCCACCCCTTTCCCGGCAGAAGCGCAGAATCCGGTGAAAATGGTTACCAAAGCTTTGGCTTGGGCGGAGCAGCAAAAAGATTCCGCATTCTTTATGTGGGTTTCAATGCCTGAACCGCATAATCCATATCAGATATCAGAGCCTTATTTCTCAATGTTTTCTCCAGAAAAGATACCGGCAACTTTGACTAGCCGGAACGATTTATCTAAAAAAGGAAATAAGTATGAGATTTTGGCGGAATTGGAAGATACAGCCTGCCCGAACCTGGCAAAAGATCTTCCTCGTTTGCGTGGAAATTATTTAGGAATGCTTCGTCTGATTGATGACCAGACCAAACGTCTGATTGAAGGATTCAAAGCAGCCGGGCTTTATGAAAATACTATTTTTGTAATCCTGTCAGACCATGGGGATTATTGTGGGGAGTATGGCTTGATTCGTAAAGGTGCAGGAGTGCCTGAATGTTTGACCCGTATTCCGATGATTTGGGCAGGATATAACATTCATCCGCAAAAATCTCCTATGGATGCACATGTTTCTATTGCTGATGTATTTCCTACTATTTGTACAGCAATTGGTGCAGATATACCTCTTGGAGTGCAAGGACGCAGTTTATGGCCGATGTTGACGGGTAAATCGTACCCCAAGAAAGAATTTTCGAGTGTAATTGTACAACAGGGATTCGGTGGTGAAGATTTCACCCGGGATGAACCGTTGACATTTGCTAAAGAGGGGGCTTTGCAACCCAATAAAATAGCTCACTTTGACGAACTGAATACCTGGACACAAAGCGGAACTGAACGTATGGTTCGCAAAGATGACTGGAAACTAGTACTCGACAATTATGGTCGTGGTGAACTGTATAACTTGAAAGCCGATCCTTCCGAGATTAATAATCTTTATAATAAAAAGAAATATGCCTCCAAACAAATGGAATTGCTGGAAGAATTGATGACTTGGGAACTGCGTGTACAAGACCCATTGCCGGTGCCAAGAAATCGTTATCATTTTAAGCGGAATCCATATAACTATCATTTTGAAGATAAAAAGAAATAGAACTGAATAACTAGAACTACTGTATCAATGAGAATCTTTTCGCTATTAATATTATTGGTAGTGGCATCTGCCCTGCAATCACAAGTGGTTGTGAATGAGAATGTAAAACATAGTAAATATACTTTCCCATTAGTCGCATCGAAAATAAAGGCGACCGTGTGTTATGATGCCAATGATTACCCGGTTGTAAAGAAGGTTGCCGAGCTGTTTGTGTCTGATATTGAAAATGTCACAGGACAGAGATTAAAATTGGCAGATGAATGGAAGAAAGGAAGAACAGTGGTGATTGTCGGTACTATTGAAAAGAATCAAGCAATTCGTCAGCTAGCCTCCAATGGGAAAATAGATATATCTCCTTTGGAAGGAGCATGGGAACGTTATCTGATTCAGACAGTTAATCATCCTTTTCCAGGAGTAGATAAAGCGTTGATTGTAGCTGGAAGTGACAGGCGAGGAGCTTCTTACGGTTTGTTTTTTCTTTCGGAAATGGCAGGTGTGTCTCCCTGGTATTGGTGGGCGGATGTCCCTGTGAAGAAACATAAAACACTTTATGTGAATGCTCCCACCTCTGTTTCCAAGACCCCTTCCGTCAAATATAGAGGCGTTTTTCTGAATGATGAAGATTGGGGACTGAAACCTTGGGCCGCTAAGACTTTTGAGAAAGAGCGTGGCAATATAGGTCCCCGTACTTATGCCAAAATATGCGAATTGTTGTTACGGTTGAAAGCCAATCATCTGGCTCCTGCCATGCATCCGGTGTCGACCGCATTTTATAAGATACCTGAAAATAAGTTGGTGGCAGATACTTTTGCTATTGTAATGGGGTCCAGTCATTGCGAACCATTATTGTTAAATACAGCTAGTGAATGGAATTCAAAAACGATGGGGCCTTGGGATTATGGTAAAAATAAGGATAAAATTAATGAAGTTCTAGGAAACCGTGTAAAGGAAAACTGTGCTTATGAGAATGTATATACATTGGCTTTGAGAGGATTGCATGATGCGGCAATGGGAGGAGGTGATGTCCCCATGAAAGAAAAGGTCAAAATGCTGGAGAGTGCGTTGAAAGACCAGCGTAATTTGATTGCAGAACATTTTGATCGACCGGTTGAAACAATTCCACAGGCATTTACTCCATACAAGGAGGTGTTGGAAATCTATTCGAATGGATTGGAATTGCCGGATGATGTAACCATTATTTGGCCGGATGATAACTTCGGCTATATGAAGCGCTTAAGTGGCCCGCATGAACAGAAGCGCTCCGGGCGTGCAGGTGTTTACTACCATGTCTCTTATCTGGGAGTTCCCCATAGCTATTTGTGGTACAGCACTACTCCCCCGGCTCTGATGTATGAGGAACTCCGAAAGGCTTATGATACGACGGCAGACCGTATCTGGCTGGCTAATTGCGGTGATTTAAAAGGAGCCGAAATGCAAGTCTCTTTATTCCTTGATATGGCTTATGATATAGATAGCTTTAATGCGAATAATGTGGTTACCTATCCCGCCCGTTGGTTGGCAAAGATGTTTGGGGAGCAGTATTATAGCGTATTTGAAGATATCACTTCTTCGCATATCAATCTGGCCTTTTCCCGGAAACCGGAATATATGGGTTGGGGATATTGGAATAATTATTGGGGCGGGGGAGAGAAACGTACGGATACGGAGTTCTCTTTTGCCAATTATAATGAAGCAGAAAATCGTCTGAACGAATATAGCCGTATTGGGAAGAAAGCGGAAAATCTTTTGGCATCTTTGGATAAAGACAGTCAGCCGGCTTTTTATCAGTTATTATACTACCCGGTGAAAGGTGCCGAACTGATGAACCACATGACTATAAAAGGACAATATTATCGGCAGTATGTTCGTCAGCAGCGTGCCGCCGCCAATTTGATAAAGGAGAAGGTAAAGAATTACCATGATAGTCTGCAAATCATAACTGAAGGGTATAATTCTTTGTTGAACGGGAAATGGAAATATATGATGTCTTTGAAACAGAATTATGAAGGTTCCAGTTCTTACTTTATGCTTCCGTTGATGGAAGAAAGTTATACACCGGTTGGTGCTCCTAAATTAGCTCTTCAGGCAGAAAGTGAAATTTTGGATAAAGGTGGGATAAGCTATCATAGTTTGCCTGTTTATAACACTTTTTCCCGTAAAAGCCATTGGGTCGATGTGTATAATCAAGGAAGTGGAGATTTGAGTTGGACTGCAAAGTCTTCGGACGATTGGATTATAGTGTCTCAAAAAGCTGGGAAAACTCCGACAGAGGACCGAATTAGGGTATCTGTTGATTGGGAGAAAGTTCCGATTGGAGAGAGTATTAAAGGTTCTGTGGAGTTTAGGTCTAATGATCAAAAAGAATGTGTATTGGTTTCTGTTTTTAATCCGGCGTCTCCTGTGCGTGATGAGATGCAAGGAGTGTATATGGAAGAGAATGGGTGTGTCTCTATTCCGGCTGCAGGGTTTCATCGTAAGTTTGAGAGTAATGACATAAAAATGAATATTCTTCCCGGGGTTGGGGTTGAAGGGCATGCTTTGCAATTAGGGAATCCTATATCTCCCTTACAGATGTATCGTGCTGGTGATGTACCTAGAGTGGAATATGATTTTTATACGTTTAATGCCGGGATTTATGATGTGTATACCTATGTTCTACCTACATTCCCTTTGCACGCAGAGCGAGACTATAAATTGCCGGAACATACTAATTCGGACACAAAGTATAGTGTCCGTATAGATGATGGTTCTATTTCTACTCCATCTACTTCTGCTATTGAGTATTCTCAAGTTTGGTATGATAGTGTACTGAAGAATTGTAGAGTGAATAAATCTACTTTGTATGTGAAGAAGCCGGGCAAACACACCCTACAGATACGTTGTGGTGATCCCGGAGTCGTCATTCAAAAAATAGTCATCGACATGGGAGGATTAAAACGTTCATACCTTGGACCTGAAAGTACAAAATGTAATTAGTCTAATTGATTGGAGAACCAGATGGCTTTGCCATGGGTTCTCCGGCTTTATCCGGTATTCCGAGTACAGGCATCCCATCTTTGTCACACTCTATTTTCTGCAAGCGGGGAGTACGTGAATCCATTGCACCCGGAGCATCATTCGGTATCTGACGGGCATGATAAAGCATATAACATTCCTTTCCATCCGGTGAAGAGACGAAAGAACTGCCGCCGGGGCCAAAAACTTCATTCTCCGGTTTCTGCTGAAATACAGGTGTCGGATGTTTCTTCCAGGAAGCAGGGTCCAACAGGTTGGCATTGGCGTCTGCTGTTAGCAATCCTACACAATAATAGGGAGTCCAGCTACCGCTGGCGGAATAAAAAATGCATACTTTATCTTTATTCTTCGGCTGGAAGAAATGAGGTGCTTCGTTCACATGGATCGGATAGGCTGTTTTGCTGCCATCGGGATTAACCCATTGACACTCCCATTCATATTCAGGTTTGGAAATCAGGACTCTGTCAGAAGAAAGAGTCCACGGATTTTCCATCGAAGCGATGTAAATACATTGTGTCTCGCTGTCAATTCTTCGTTTTTGCCATCCGCACCAAATCATGTAACGCTGTCCGTTGTGTTCGAAAGTACTCGCATGAATTGCCCAGTTATTATCTTTGTCGGTCGGTATGCGCCCTTTCATGACAAACTTACCTTCTGTAGGAATATCAGCCTCGTTTTCGATCACATAAATCTGGTGATTGTCCATGTTGCCATCGTCTGCTGCGAAGTAAATATACCATTTGTTGTTGATGCGATGCATTTCGGGGGCCCATAAGTGATGGGAATTGCTTGGATCGGTTGGTATCCATACCGGCTTTCTAAGACTGTCATTCAAATTTGTAATATCACTGGTCTCCCAGAGCATGATTCTGCTTTCAGAGCCTTGCGTATAATAATATTTCCCTTTATAAAAAACAGCCCATGGCTCTGCTCCTCTTTCACGTAGCGGATTTGTATAAGTAGCTCCTGTTATGGCTTCCTTTTCCGGCTCTGTTTTCTTCTTGGGTTGACAGGATGCACAAATAATGACTAAAAGTACGGCTAGTAATAACAATCTGCTTTTCATGGTATTTTTCATTTAATAATGACACTGCAAAGAAAGCACAAAATCCTGATAAATCATCTTTTTTTTGCAGATTGGTTAGTATTTATCCTTAATTGGTTTGTATTTATTGAATTTCTAGTTGTTTTTTCTCATCTTTGTGGCACGAACTTTAAAATTGATATTGTATGAAACTGAAGCACCTTATTCTTCTTAGTGTTATTTGCTGTTCCCAGTCTGTATTTGGACAAAAAGCCAATCAACAACCGAAGACGAGTGGCAATCCTGTATTTCCGGGATGGTATGCCGATCCGGAAGGAATTGTATTTGGGGATGAATACTGGATTTATCCTACGTATTCGGCGCCTTATGACGAACAGACTTTCATGGATGCCTTCTCATCTAAAGACCTGGTGAACTGGACAAAGCACCCGAAAGTGTTATCAAGAGAGAATATTAGTTGGTTTAAACGTGCTTTGTGGGCACCTGCCGTGATTCATGCGAATGATAAATATTATATATTCTTCGGTGCGAATGATATCCAAAGCAATAATGAACTGGGCGGTATTGGTGTAGCTGTGGCCGACAATCCTGCCGGACCATTTAAAGATGCGTTAGGCAAACCTCTGATTGATAAATTTGTAAATGGTGCGCAACCGATCGATCAGTTTGTTTACAAAGACGATGACGGACAGTATTATATGTATTATGGTGGCTGGGGACATTGTAATATGGTGAAACTGGCCCCGGACTTGTTGAGTATCGTACCGTTTGAAGATGGTACCCTTTATAAGGAAGTAACCCCCGAAAAATATGTAGAGGGACCTTTTATGTTGAAACGTAACGGAAAATACTATTTTATGTGGTCAGAAGGCGGTTGGACCGGACCGGATTATTGTGTTGCTTATGCCATTGCCGACTCACCGTTCGGACCCTTCAAAAGAGAAGCAAGAATATTACAGAGAGATCCCAAAATTGGAACAGGTGCCGGTCATCATTCAGTTGTAAAAGGGCCGGGAGAGGATGAATGGTACATCATTTATCATCGCCATCCATTGGGTGAAACGGATGGAAACGCTCGTGTGACCTGCGTTGACCGTATGTACTTTGATAAAGATGGAAAAATAAAACCCATAAAGATGACTTTCGAGGGAGTAAAGGCAAGCCCATTGAAGTAAAATCTGAAAAGTTCAGCCCATCCGTAATTAATATTTTAATAAAGATGGGCTTTTTTTGATTTATTGTTTTATTTTTGTCCTTGTAAATCAAACATACTTATTATAATGACCCCAGATATACACACTCTTTCCGACTCCCTTTTGTGGAAAAGGTTTCTCGAGGGAGATTCGAGTGCGTATACCCAAATCTATAATCGAACGGTGCAAGATCTGTTTCGATTCGGACTATTATATACTTCAGACAAAGAATTAATTAAAGATTGCATACATGATGTGTTTGTGAAAATCCACATGAATCGTGCAAAGTTAGCCCCAACAGATAATATTGCAGCTTATTTGACGGTAGCGTTGAAAAACACTCTTTTTAATGCGCTAAAAAAGACAACAGATTCTCTTTCGTTTGATGAAATAGGTGAGAGAGAAGAGACGGTTGACGAATCCCCCTCCACTCCGGAAACTATATATATTAATAATGAACAGGAAAAACAAGTTCAGGCAACCGTACATACTATGATGTCTGTATTGACGGACAGACAGCGTGAAATTATTTATTATCGATATATCAAAGAGATGAGTATTGATGAAATAAGTAAGGTGACAGACATGAATAATCAATCTGTTTCTAACTCCATTCAACGGGCTTTGGGACGTATCCGGGACTTATTTAAGAGAAAATAAGAGAGAATAATCAGCCTATTTTTCCTGTCAATCAAAAAAAAGTGGAAAAAACTTCGGAAAAGGTGAGTATAAAATGAAAGTACAACTGTTATTCATACGTAAAGACAATGAAAATGATGAACTCTGAACAAAAACATACAGATTTTTCCCTATATACTTTTGAAGAATTCCTTCAGAATGATTTCTTTATTTCTTCCATGAATCATCCTACGGAAGAAACACAGAAGTTCTGGGATGAATTTGAACAGATGAATCCTTCTAATATAGATGAATATATAGCAGCAAAAAGCTATTTGGAGGTTTTTCCAAAAGAGAAAGAAGAAGTACTTTCAAACGAGGAAACGGATGATTTATGGACTCGTATACAGGCAACCAATATAAATAAGGAGAAGGCGAAACGTAAGAACTATTTCTTAATAGGATTGAGCTCGGCGGCCAGTGTTGCTATTCTTGTGGGATGTTTCTTCTTATTAAAGAGTTATTCTTCGGTGCTGGATCCGGATATTGCCACTTTTGCAGTGAATACCAAAGCTGATTTGCCTCTGACGGAAGAAACACTGTTGATTTTGGCGGAAGATAACGTAGTGAGCCTGAAAGAAAAAGAAACGGAGATTACGTATGATTCCGTAGAAATCAAAACAAATCAGGAAAGTATACAAAAGGAAAAATCGGCTGCTTACAATCAATTGGTCATTCCGCGTGGAAAGCGATCGGTATTGACGTTTGCCGATGGATCTAAAGTCTGGGTGAATGCCGGCACGAGAGTGATTTATCCGGTAGAGTTTGAAAAAGATAAACGTGAAATCTATGTGGACGGAGAAATCTACATAGAAGTAGCCAGAGATGAAAACCGCCCTTTCTATGTGCGGACCAAAGATATGAATGTCAGGGTGCTTGGTACTAAATTTAATGTAACGGCGTATGAGTCGGAAGCAATTAGAAGTGTAGTGCTGGCGCAAGGATGTGTTCAGGTAGAGACAGCCCGGACTCCGAAAGCGATTTTGGCTCCTAATCAGATGTTCAGTTCTGCCGATGGAAAGGAAAATATATCACAAGTAGATGTAGAACAGGCAATATCGTGGATAAATGGACTCTATTGTTTCCAAAGTGCCGATTTGGGAATAGTCTTGCAACGCTTGTCTACCTATTATGGTGTGAATGTAGAATTTGACCCAGCGCTAAGTAAAATAAAATGTTCCGGAAAAATCGATTTGAAAGACAACTTTGAAACAGTTATTAATGGATTAACCTTTGTTGCACCAATTTCTTATGCCTATGATGAACAATATAAAACGTATCGAGTAGTAAAGAAATAGATATAAAAAATAAGATAATAAACTAATCTAACTCCCGTATTTTATGGTAATTATTGAAGAGAGTGGATGATACGAACTATCATCCAGATGGGACTTGTGTGCCTATAAATGTTTAGATACAGAAAATAATATTATGAGAAATTTTTAACATGTTTAATATGAAAAATGCAATTAGAGAACGAAAGAGTAAGGTTCTCGGGCTATTCTTGTGCTTTTTACTTCTCGGAATAGACTACTCTTTCGCAAGTTACAACAATTATTCTCAATTTAAGACTCTTTCGGTCAGCATGAGTAACTCGACGTTGAGAGAAGTGCTTAAAACAATAGAGAAAAGTAGTCAATTTGTTTTCTTCTATTTAGATGACGCTGTCAACTTAGAACGTAAGGTATCTATCGACAGTAAGAATAAGAATATAGAAGAAATTCTTTCTGAACTTTTCGAAGGTACTTCGTGTACTTATCGGATCTCTGACAGGCAAATATTTATTTCCGGAAAAGCCCCTGCTTCAACCGAACAGCAACAGAATAAGCGGAAAATATCCGGACGTGTCACTGATATAAAAGGAGAGCCGCTTATTGGGGTGAACGTCACTGTGGATGGAGATGCAAATGGTTCGATTACGAACATGGATGGTTTGTATGAGATATTCGTAACCAAGAAGAGTGTAGTGCTTAAATTTACCTATATCGGGTTTAAAACTTCTGAAATACGAACCAATGCCTCCACCAACATTTATGATGTCACCTTGGAAGAACAGGTGAACGAATTGGAAGAGACTGTTATTGTGGGTTATGGTACCCAGCGTAAAATAAGTAATATCGGTGCACAGTCTTCCATGAAGATGGAAGATATTAAGACGCCTTCTGCCAGTTTAACAACTACATTGGCAGGTCGTTTGGCGGGTGTTGTGGCCGTACAACGTACAGGAGAACCGGGAAAAGATGCTGCTGATATCTGGATTCGTGGTATTTCCACTCCCAACACTTCTTCTCCGCTGGTATTGGTGGATGGAGTGGAACGTTCGTTCAATGACATCGATCCGGAAGATATTGAATCGTTGACAACATTGAAAGATGCATCAGCAACAGCTGTGTATGGTGTACGTGGTGCCAATGGCGTAATTTTGATTAAAACCAAACCGGGAAAGGTAGGAAAACCGACAGTGAGCGCGGATTATTATGAATCGTTTACCCGTTTCACGAAGATGGTCGATTTGGCAGATGGTATCACTTATATGAATGCAGCCAACGAGGCAATGCGTAATGACGGTATTGCTACGAAATATACAGAAGATCAGATACGTAACACGATTGCCGGTAAGGATCCTTATCTATATCCGAATGTGGATTGGTTGAAAGAAATCTTTAATGATTGGGGACATAATCGCCGTGTGAATGTAAATGTACGCGGTGGTAGCGAGAAAGTCGCTTATTATGCATCAGTCAGCTATTTTAATGAGACAGGTATGACGGTGACTGATAAGAATATCGACACCTATGATTCTAAAATGAAATATAGCCGTTATAACTTTACTACCAATTTGAATATCGACGTAACTCCTACTACTAAGGTCGAGATCGGTGCGCAAGGTTATCTGGGAGAAGGAAACTATCCGGCCATCTCTTCTGCCGATTTGTATAATGCGGCAATGTCTATCTCACCGGTTGAATATCCGAAGATGTTCTTTGTTAACGGAGAAGCCTTTGTGCCGGGAACTTCAACCAATAACAACTTTAATAACCCTTATTCACAGGCTACACGTCGTGGTTATGACAACCTGACGAAAAATCAGATTTACTCTAATTTGCGTGTCACACAGGATTTGGATATGCTCACGAAAGGACTGAAACTGACTGCTATGTATGCATTCGACGTATACAATGAGATACATGTACATCAGGACCGTGCGGAGTCTACCTACAACTTCCTGGACACTAGTGTTCCTTACGATATGAATGGGCAGCCTATTCTGCAACGTATTTATGAAGGAAGTAACGTGTTAAGCTATACACAGGAAACGAGTGGTAACAAAAAGACCTATTTGGAGGCTTCCTTGAACTATGACCGGACATTTAACGACGATCATCGTGTTAGTGCGTTATTCCTGTTCAATCAGCAATCCAAACTATTATATCCGAAAGGGACATTGGAAGATGCGATTCCGTATCGTATGATGGGTATTGCCGGTCGTGCCACTTATTCATGGAAAGACCGTTACTTCGCAGAGTTCAACATCGGTTATAACGGTGCCGAGAACTTTTCGCCTAAACATCGTTTCGGAACTTTCCCTGCATTTGGTGTAGGATGGGTTGTTTCAAATGAGAAATTCTGGCAACCTTTGTCGAAGGCAGTTTCTTTCTTGAAGATACGTTATACGGATGGTAAAGTGGGTAATAGCGAAGTTTCCGACCGTCGTTTCATGTATCTGGATCAGATGAAAGAAAATGGAGACTATGGTTATAAATTCGGACCGAATGGAACTAAGTGGTCCGGTTATGAAACAGTGAATATGGCTGTTGACCTGATTTGGGAAGAATCTCGCAAACAAGACCTGGGTATTGACCTTAAGCTATTTAATGACGATCTGTCTATTGTATTCGACTTGTTTAAAGAACGTCGTGAAAACATCTTGTTGAAGCGTGAACATTCTATACCTTCATTCTTGGGATACAACACATCTGCTCCTTACGGAAACATCGGTATCATAGAAAATAAGGGATTTGACGGAACGATCGAGTATAACAAGCGTATCAATAAAGACTGGGTAATTGCGCTTCGTGGTAATGTTACCTTTAATAAGGATAAATGGATTCAGGGAGAATTGCCGGAACAGAAATACGAATGGATGAACCAATATGGGCACAACATCAATGGAGTGAAAGGATATGTTGCCGAGGGGCTGTTCACTCAAACTGAAATAGATGATATGGCACGCTGGGAATCTTTGTCGGATGCCAATAAAGCCATTACTCCCAAACCGTTTGCATCACAGTTTGGAACAGTGAAAGCCGGAGATATCAAATACAAGGATTTAAACAATGACGGTCAGATAGACGCATACGACCAGACTTACATTTCTCGTGGGGATGTGCCGACAACTGTCTATGGTTTCGGATTTACAGTAGGCTGGAAAGACTTGTCTGTGGGGATGATGTTCCAGGGCGTAGCAGGAGCCGAACGTGTTTTGAACGGTAGCAGCGTTAATCCGTTTAATGGCGGTGGTGGTAGTGGTAACCTTTACTCTAACATTGGCGACCGTTGGACAGAGGAAAATCCGGATCAGAATGCCTTTTATCCGCGTTTGTCTTATGGAAGTGAAACAACCAGTAATATTAATAACTTCCAGAAAAGTACCTGGTGGGTGCGTAACATGAACTTCCTGCGTTTGAAGACATTGCAGATCTCTTATAATCTGCCTAAACCCTGGGTGAATAAAGTTCATCTGAAGAATGCGGCTGTATATGTAATGGGAACTAACCTGTTCACTTTGAGTCGTTTCAAATTGTGGGATCCGGAGTTGAATACCGATAATGGTGCTTCTTATCCGAATACGACTTCTTATTCAGTTGGTATTAATTTCACATTCTAAACAAAAAGATAATGAAAAAATATAATTATATAATCGTTAGTTTGCTGGCGTGTCTCTTGACGACATCTTGTAATGACTATTTTGACCAGGTGCCTGATGACCGTTTATCACTCAAGGAGATTTTCACAACCAGAGATGGAGCCTTGCGGTATCTTTCGAACGTATACACATTCTTACCGGATGAATTTAACCAACGTCAGGTGCATGAAACAAGTCTGTACCGTACTCCCGGTCCCTGGACAGGTTCCAGCGACGAAGCAGAGTGGACAAATGACAATAAAGGGAAATTGATAAATAACAACTCAATCGATGCTACCGAAGGAACGATGGTATTGTATCGCTGGAAGAGCTGGTTTTCAGGTATTCATGAAGCGGCAGTATTTACAGAAAATGTAGATCAGGCACCGCTGACTGTTACAGAAAGAAATCAATGGAAAGCGGAAGCAAGAGCTTTGCGGGCGATCTACTATTTTTATTTAGTACGTACTTATGGTCCGGTTCCTTTGCTTGAAAAGGACTTCCCGATGGATACTCCGAGCGATGAGTTGCAACTCCCGCGTAATACGGTAGACGAGTGTTTCGATTTTATCGTATCAGAGTTGAAAGGTGCGCAAAACGATGGTTTACTGGACGATGCTTCTACCGACAAAGTGTCCGGATATGGCCGTATTGATAAGGCGATTGCACAGGCGTTTATTATCGAGGCATTGACTTATCGTGCCAGCTGGTTGTTTAATGGAGAGTGCAATTACTATTCAGACCTGGCTAATACGGACGGAACAAAACTGTTCCCTAACAAACCGGACGAAGCTACCAAACGTGCCAATTGGCAGAAAGTGATTAATGAATGTAACACTTTCTTCTCTAATTACGGAAGTCGTTATCATTTGATGTATACCAATAAGGACGGTGTTTCTGTTTCCGGTCCGGACTCGGAAGGCTTCAGCCCGACGGAATCTTATCGCCGTGCAGTAAGAACCCTGTTTTCTGAAATGGGTAACAATAAAGAAATGATTTTCTATCGTTTGGATAATGCTGCCGGAACCATGCAGTACGACCGTATGCCGAATAGATCCGGTAATACGACTAATTATAGAGGTGGTAGCTTGTTGGGAGCAACCCAAGAAATGGTAGATGCCTATTTCATGTCAAATGGAGAATCTCCTATTTCCGGTTATAGTGCTGACGGAGTCACTCCGATTATCAACGAAAAATCCGATTATGTAGAAGAGGGAGTTTCTACAACAGAATACAAAGGAACAGACGGTACCTTATATGCACCGACAGGAACCAGAATGATGTATGTTAATCGTGAACCTCGTTTCTATGTAGACATAACCTTTAGTAATTCAAAATGGTTTGATGGAACAGAAGGCGATTATATAGTAGATTTCACTTATAGCGGAAGTTGTGGTAAAGAACAAGGTAGCAATGACTATACAAGTACAGGTTATTTGGTGCGTAAAGGAATGGATTCCGGCGATCGTAACCAGAACTTGGTTTGTGTGCTCTTGCGTCTGACTAATATTTATTTTGACTATATCGAAGCGCTTGCACATGTCAGCCCGACTCATGAAGACATCTGGACATATATGAACATGATCCGTAAGCGTGCGGGTATTCCGGGATACGGTGAAACAGTCAATCTGCCTAAACCGACTACAACGGAAGAAGTCATGGAGCTGATTCGTAAGGAGAAACGCATTGAGTTGAGTTTCGAAAACTGCCGTTATTTTGATGTACGTCGCTGGGGATTGGTAAATGAGTATTTCAACAAAGCAATTCACGGTATGAATGTCAATTATGACGGAAATGAATTCTTCAAACGTACGGAGATTGTGAAGCGTATTTTTGACCGTCAGTACTTCTTCCCCATACCACAGGGCGAAATTGATATTGATAAAAACTTGGTTCAGAATACAGGATTCTAAATACTGATTATAAAATAGAAATTATGATGAAACAATATATTTTCTCTGCAGTTTGTCTCATGTCCGGTGCCCTTTGTATGTCCTCTTGCAATGAGGATAAACAGGCAAAGCCATATACTCCGGATTACGAGATTGTACCGGAGTATACCAATGCGGATATCTGGACTGCCTATGAAGCATTTAATGATAACTTACTGGACCCCGATAAGAATATTTATAAAACAAGTACCGCTTATACTGCTGCTACAGACCGTAATAACGGAGCTGCCGCTATCTGGTGCCAACCGATCTATTGGGATATGGCTATGAACGCATATAAACGTGCAAAAGCGGAAGGAGATACGGAAAGAGAAAACAAATACAAGCAGTTGTGTGATGATTTGTTTGCCGGAAATAAAGCACATTATGTAAACTTTGATTTCGACGATAATAATGAGAATACCGGCTGGTTTATCTATGATGATATACAGTGGTGGACCATTACTTTGGCACGTGCTTACGAATTATTTAAAGTGGAAGAGTATCGCAGTCTGGCAGAAGCAAGTTTTGCACGTGTATGGTACGGTTCTCCTCGTGTAGGTGATACGGGTTCTTATGCAGATCCTGAAAAGAATTTGGATGGAGGTATGTTCTGGCAATGGCAGCCTATCGGCAATCCGAATGAAAATGCTGCCGGCGATGGTAAGATGGCTTGTATCAATTTCCCGACTGTGGTAGCTGCATTGACCCTTTACAATAACGTTCCTACCGATCGTGTGGCTGATCCGAATCCGGAAAGCTGGAGTAATAAGTACGGTGATTTTACCCGTCCGCATTATGAAACGAAGGAAGCTTATCTGGCAAAAGGAAAAGAAATCTATGAATGGGCTGTGAAGAATCTGGTAGACAGCAATACCGGAGAGGTTGCCGACAGCAAGCATGGTGAAGGTAATCCGGCATGGTCGGACCATGTATACAATCAGGCCACTTTTATCGGAGCTTCGTTATTGCTTTATAAAGCTACCGGTGAGAAAACATATTTGGACAATGCAATTTTGGGAGCTGACTATACAATGAATACCATGTCCGGAACGTATGATTTACTGCCGTTCGAGAGTGGCGTGGAACAGGGTATTTATACCGCTATCTTTGCGGAATACATGGCCATGCTGGTAAATGATTGTGGCCAGACCCAGTACGTACCGTTCTTGAAACGTAACATTAATTACGGCTGGGCTAATCGCGACCGGACACGTAATTTGTGTGGTGGCGAATATCATAAGGCACAGATAGAAGGCGCTACTATTGACAGCTATAGTGCATCCGGAATACCGGCATTGATGTTGTTGTTTCCGGCAGATAAATAATTGTAACCCATAAAAAAAGAAGAATAATGAATACGAAATATTCAAATTGGAAAATGTGGTATTATGTGTTATGCATGGTACTGACACTTCAATTGGCGGCTTGTTCTGAAGAAACGCATGACGAGTATACTGCGGCTCCTGAAATAGAAGATACCTATATCGACCAACTGGATGCATTGATTGCTGAAATGACCGATTTACAGCAAAATTCAGACTACGGAGATAAGAAAGGACAGTACCCCACCGAAAGCCGGGCAATTCTGACAGATGCGATAGATGATGCCAATCGTGCGGTACTTTTAATCAAATATCAGCAACCCTCTCCGTCGGAAAGTGAGAAACAACGCTATGTGGCAGAAGCCAAGGCGTCTATAGAACAGTTCAAGAGTACGATCCGTACAGAAGACGCTGAAACAACACCGGCTGAACTGTTTGTGGACGGACGTGGTGATGGTGGTTCTTATATCGATTTCGGACGTAGCGAAGAATATGTCAATTTCGGAACCGAAGGAAACCAAGCCTTTACTGTTGAGTTTTGGGTGAAAGTAACCAAAGGTGGTGGAAAAGACCAGAATGTGTTCCTGTCAACTTACATGGGCGGTGACGGATGGCGTAACGGCTGGATGATGTACTGGCGTAATGCGGACGGTGGTATTTATCGTGCAACTTGGGGCGAAACAGGAGGAAATATCTGTGAACCGTCACTAAAGGCACCGGAAGATGGAGAATGGCAACATTTCTTGTTTGTGTACAGTGATAAAGGCTTGCCGGGCAGTCCGGAGCTTCGTGCGAAATTATATGTGAACGGAGAAGTGAAAACAACCGAAGGAAGCGTGGGTAGCAGATTCTATAATTCAAGCAACTATGCCAACTATAATGCCCCGATGACTGCTTTCGGACGTTATATGCGTACCAGTGATAATCTGTTTGAAGAAGGCTTTGCCGGTTATATGAAGAAAATCCGTATCTGGAAGAGCGCAAAGGATAACGAATATGTTCAGAATTCTTATAACGGAACGGCTGAAGTGACGGGTAAAGAAGCAGATTTGGCGGCAGCATGGGATTTCATGACCAAACCTTCCGGTTCAGGTAATGAAGTAATAGACCTGACAGGCCGTCATACTGCTAAGATTATCGGTACTTACGAGTGGCAACGTATTGTTGAATAATAATGTAAAAACGATGAAAAACATGAAATGTTTAACTAATAAATGGAGAGAGGGAGCAATGCTCCTCTCTTTCCTCCTGATTTCTTGTCTGGCAGGGATATTTACCGCTTGTGACGATATTGAAGACGAGTATATAACAGATACACAGTTGAGTATCTTGCAGGAAAATCGTGCGTCATTGAACTATTTATTGAAGAATTCAACCTACGGAACTGCTCCCGGGACATATCCTGAAACCGGAAAGGATATATTAAATGCCGCTATTACCGAGTTGGATGCACTGATAACACGGGTAGAAGCTGGTGAGGAACTGGATGAAACAACTTTGGAAACTGCTGTAGCAAAGGTAAATCAAGCGATTGACGAGTTTAAAAATTCAAAATATTACAATCTGTCTCCGGAAGCACAGCAATATATCAATAATTTACTGGCAAAGGCGGATGAAATACTTGCAATCGTTAATGATGAAACGAAGTGGGGAAATCATCAGGGACAATATCCGGTAGAAAATAAGTCGGTTTTGGAGAGTGCAGCTAAAGACTTGGAAAGTCTGGCTGAAAGAATCAAATCCGGTTCCATCACAGATATGACGCAGGAGATTTATGATGAGGCTATTGCTGCTGCCGATAAGAAAGTAGAAGAGGTAGAAGATTCTGCATGGCCGGATAACAGTCAGATTACCTGGAATCTGTTTGTAGACGGAAATGCCGGTTCCTATATAGACTTTGGTTATAGCGAGGATTATGTGAAGTTTGGAGAGGATGACAATCAGGCATTTACGATTGAACTTTGGGTGAATATTAAAGAATATTGCAATAGACAGGGAGAAGACAACTGTACTTTCCTTTCTACCATGACCAACGATCCTTATTGGAGCGGATGGCGCGCACAGGATCGTACGAAGGGATTGTTGAGAACAATGGTTGCTCACTGGCAAGATAATAATCATACAAATCCACAAGAATGGGAACCGGGATGGAAAAAGTCGGACAACTGGACCAAAGATCGTTGGACGCATTATGCATTCCTCTTCAGGGATAAGGGACTGCCGGGATTTGATACTCCGACAGATGTGAAGTGTTATTCCATGATTGACGGTACGAGGCAAGGAGATCCTATTCGTGTGGGTGAGTCTTGGAGAACGTATATCAATGAACAATCCATAGCCAATCAGATTCGCATGACGGGATTCTGTATGATGGACAAAAATGGAAATCGTAACGAATGGTTCTCCGGTTACATAAAGAAGATACGTATCTGGAAAACAAACCGGACAGAAAATCAGGTATATGCTTCTTATATGGGTAATGAAGAAGGTGTAAGTGCCGATAATCCGAATTTGGTAGAAGCCTGGGATTTTGAAGTGAAAGGTGATCAGCCTACTCAAAGTGCTACCAGCACAATAACAGGTTTGAAAGGCCATACGGCAACATTGGTTGGTGATAACTGGCAATGGATTGAATCCACAGATATTACAGATAACAAATAATTGTTTACCGGAATGAGTTTTCAATAGGTAGATTAAATATTCCCCTTATCTCTGTCATAAGGACAGAGTGAGGGGGAATTATTCTCCAATAACCCTTTATTAATCCTTTATTTTTATTGTAGAAAAGTGTTTTGGTCTGTATTTGTTCTTTATTGAATAAATATTATCGTTTTTTTTCAGCTATTTCTGCAATCTTTGTAACAGGAAAAATACTATAAACTTATAAACTATCATGAAAGGCAAAATTCTTTTAGCTCTGACACTACTATTGGGAGCATCAACTACTATATGGGCAGTCGGCAATTCAGGAAAAGCAAACCAGAAGAAGCACGCATATACGAACGAAGATGTATGGGCAGCTTATGAAGGATTTAACAATACACTACTAGACTCCAATAAATATATTTACAAGACAAATTCTGCCTATCCAAGTGCTGTTGACCGTGGCAATGGAGCAGCGGCTATCTGGTGTCAGCCTATTTATTGGGATATGGCAATGAATGCCTATAAACTGGCAAAGGCACAGAAAGACAGAAAGAAGACAAGTTATTATAAAACACTCTGCGAGAAAATATTCGCAGGGAACAAAGCGCAATATTGTCAGTTTGATTTTGATGATAACAACGAAAATACCGGTTGGTTCATCTACGATGACATCATGTGGTGGACTATCAGCTTGGCACGCGGCTACGAACTTTTTGGAGTGGATGAATATCTGAAACTCTCGGAAGCCAGTTTCAAACGGGTATGGTATGGCTCGGAAAAAGTCGGTGATACCGGTTCGTATGACAAAGAAAACGGAGGTATGTTCTGGCAATGGCAACCCATTCAAAATCCGAAACCGAATAAATTCGGTGATGGAAAGATGGCATGTATCAACTTTCCGACAGTTGTTGCAGCATTAACCCTCTATAATAACGTGCCTGAAAATAGAAAAGAATCGACCGACAAACGGCCGGATTATCAGACGAAAGCTCAATATCTTGCCAAAGGTAAAGAAATCTATGAATGGGGAGTGGAAAATCTCTTGGATAAAGCAACAGGAAAGATTGCCGATAGCCGTCATGGAAATGGCAATCCCGCATGGAAAGCACATGTATACAACCAGGCAACCTTTATCGGAGCGTCCATACTGCTTTATAAGGCGACCGGAGAGAAACGTTATCTGGACAATGCTATTCTGGCAGCAGACTATACAGTGAAAGATATGTCTGCAGAACATAAAGTGCTACCTTTCGAAGGTGGTATTGAACAGGGTATCTATACTGCCATCTTTGCGGAATATATGGCATGGTTGGTGTATGATTGCGGACAAACCCAATATCTCCCGTTCCTGAAACGTACCATCAAAACAGGTTGGGCAAACAGAGATAAGACACGGAACGTATGTGGAGGCGAATACTATAAAAAGTTGCCGGAAGGTGCGGAAATCGACAGTTATTCTGCTTCCGGTATACCGGCATTGATGCTTTTGTTTCCGGCTAAGAAATAAATAGAAAACGACGGAATTTGCGTAAAATAGATTAAATAAACAGGTGATTTAAATTATGAAACAACAACTGATGATGCTGTTACTGGGAACAGCTTCTGTATTTTGTAGCTGTGAGACCCAGGTAGAACAGCACGAGAAGAATGAATTACGTGCTCCGGCATATCCGCTGGTGACAATTGATCCTTATACTAGTGCATGGTCTACTACGGACAATCTATACGACAGTCCTGTAAAACATTGGACAGGCAAGGATTTTTCTTTACTTGGTGTTGCAAAAGTAGACGGACAAACCTACCGTTTCATGGGAACGGAAGAACTGGAACTACGTCCTTTGGTAAAGACATCCGAACAAGGTAGCTGGACAGGAAAGTATACCACTCAACAACCTGCTGACGGATGGCAGAATGCCGGATTCAATGATAAAGCCTGGAAAGAAGGCGAAGCTGCCTTCGGAACCATGGAGAATGAACATACAGCCAAAACCCAATGGGGTGAAGAATTTATCTGGGTACGCCGGGTAGCTGATATTCAGGAGGACTTGACAGGAAAGAATGTATATCTTGAATTCTCTCATGACGATGATGCTATTATTTATATCAACGGCATCAAAGTGGTAGATACAGGTAATGCTTGTAAAAAGAACGAACGGGTGAAACTGTCGGAAGAAGTAGTAGCCTCTTTGAAACCGGGTGAAAATCTGATTGCAGGTTATTGTCATAACCGGGTAGGAAACGGACTGTTGGATTTCGGATTGCTGGTAGAACTGGACGGTTATCGTTCTTTCCATCAAACAGCACAACAAACTTCTGTAGACGTACAACCTATGCAGACTTATTATACATTTACTTGCGGTCCGGTAGATTTGAAACTGACATTTACCGCTCCTATGTTCATGGATAATCTGGACTTGTTGTCACGTCCGGTCAACTATATTTCTTATGAAGTAGCCTCCAATGACGGAAAGAAACATCAGGTTGAGCTGTATTTCGAAGCATCTCCGCAATGGGCAATCGACCAACCTCACCAGGAATCTGTTGCCGACAGCTTTACTGACGGCGATTTGTTATTCCTTCGTACCGGAAGCCGCAATCAGGATATTCTGAAGAAAAAGGGTGATGATGTTCGTATCGACTGGGGACATTTCTATCTGGCAGCTGAAAAGGAAAACAGCACATCTGCAATCGGTGACGGCAGAGAGCTGCGCAAGAACTTCGTAGCCAATAAACTGGAAGCTCCTACCACAAACGGTTATGATAAACTGGCTTTGGTACGTTCATTGGGCGAAACACAAAAGGCTGATGGCCATCTGTTGATCGGGTATGATGATATTTATTCTATCCAATACTTTGGTGATAACCTGCGTCCTTACTGGAACCGTGAGGGCAATGAAACGATTGTTTCCCAATTCCAGAAAGCGGAGAAAGAATACAAGACACAAATGAAGAATAGCGCTGCTTTTGACAAGAAACTGATGGAAGAAGCTACTGCTGCCGGTGGACGTAAATATGCCGAACTTTGTGCATTGGCTTATCGTCAGGCATTGGCTGCACATAAACTGGTACAGGCTCCGAACGGCGACTTGGTATTCCTTTCTAAGGAGAACTTCAGTAATGGTTCCATCGGAACAGTCGACCTGACTTATCCGGGAGCTCCGTTGCTTTTATACTACAATCCGGAATTGGTGAAAGCTACCATGAACCATATCTTCTATTATAGTGAAAGTGGAAAATGGACGAAACCATTTGCTGCACATGATGTCGGTACTTATCCATTGGCTAACGGCCAGACTTATGGCGGTGATATGCCGGTAGAAGAATCGGGTAATATGGTAGTGTTGGCCGCTGCCATTGCCAAGGTAGAAGGTAATGCAGATTACGCACAGAAACATTGGGAAACCCTGACTACGTGGACAGACTATCTGGTAGAGAACGGACTTGATCCGGCCAACCAACTTTGTACCGATGACTTTGCAGGTCACTTTGCACACAATGCCAACCTTTCTATCAAAGCAATCATGGGTGTTGCTTCATACGGTTATCTGGCAGATATGCTGGGCAAAAAAGATGTGGCTGAAAAGTACACACAGAAAGCGAAAGAAATGGCTGCCGAATGGGTGAAAATGGCTGATGATGGTGACCACTATCGTCTTACATTTGACAAACCGGGAACATGGAGCCAGAAGTATAACCTGGTGTGGGATAAACTGTTGAATCTGCAAATCTTCCCTAAAAATGTTGCAGAAACGGAAATAGCTTACTATCTTTCGAAGCAAAATAAATATGGTCTTCCGTTGGATAACCGTGAAACATACACAAAGACCGACTGGATCATGTGGACAGCTACATTGGCAAATGACAAAGCTACCTTTGAGAAATTTATCGAACCCGTATATCTGTTTATGAACGTTACACCTAACCGTGTTCCGATGTCCGACTGGGTATTTACAGACGAACCGAATCAAAGAGGCTTCCAGGCACGTTCCGTTGTAGGTGGATATTATATCAAAATGCTTGAAGGAAAACTGATTAAATAAAACAAAAATACCATGAAGAAACTAGCTCTATTCGCTTTTACGTTACTTAGTGCATGGGCTATGACTGCAAAAACAATTACCGGACCGGTGGACTATGTTAGTCCGCTGGTTGGTACGCAGTCAAAGCACGCATTATCTACCGGAAATACTTACCCTGCCATTGCGCTGCCCTGGGGAATGAACTTTTGGGTTCCGCAGACTGGTAAAATGGGCGATGGATGGGCCTATACGTATGACGCTGACAAGATCAGAGGATTCAAACAAACCCATCAGCCAAGTCCCTGGATCAATGATTACGGTCAATTTGCTATCATGCCGGTAACCGGTAAGGCAGTATTTAATCAGGATGAGCGTGCCAGTTGGTTCTCTCATAAAGCTGAAACGGCTACTCCTTATTATTATAAAGTATATCTCGCCGATCATGATGTAGTGACCGAAATTGCTCCGACAGAGAGAGCAGCTGCTTTCCGTTTCACTTTCCCCGAAAACGACCACTCTTATGTAGTGGTAGACGCCTTTGATAAAGGTTCGTTTGTGAAAGTAATCCCTTCGGAGAACAAGATTATCGGTTATACCACTAAAAACAGCGGTGGTGTTCCTGCTAACTTTAAAAACTACTTTGTACTGGTATTCGACAAACCGTTTACTTATACGGCTGCCGTAGCTAGCGGTGTGATTGATGCCAATAAACTGGAAGCGACAGACAATCATGCCGGTGCACTGATCGGTTTCAAAACCCGCAAGGGCGAACAGGTAAATGTGCGTGTAGCTTCCTCTTTTATCAGCCCTGAACAGGCGGAACTGAACCTGAAAGAGCTGGGTACGGACAACATTGAACAGATTGCAGCGAAAGGCCGCAAGGTATGGAACGATGTTTTAGGACGTATTGAAGTGAAAGACGATGATATCGATCATTTGCGTACCTTCTACTCTTGTCTGTATCGTTCAGTATTATTTCCCAGAAGTTTCTACGAGATAGATGCTAAAGGAAACGTGATGCACTACAGCCCTTATAATGGTGAAGTGCTTCCGGGATATATGTTTACCGATACCGGTTTCTGGGATACGTTCCGTTGTCTGTTCCCATTCCTTAACCTGATGTATCCATCCATGAACACAAAGATGCAGGAAGGATTGGTGAACACTTATAAAGAAAGCGGATTCCTGCCGGAATGGGCAAGTCCGGGACACAGAGGTTGCATGGTTGGAAACAACTCCGCTTCTGTCGTTGCCGATGCCTACCTGAAAGGATTGAAAGGATACGATATCGAGACATTGTGGGAAGCCGTGAAACATGGAGCGAATGCAGTGCATCCGAATGTTCGTTCTACCGGACGATTAGGACATGAGTATTATAATAAGTTGGGATATGTACCTTATAATGTAGGTATTAACGAGAATGCAGCCCGTACACTGGAATATGCATACGATGACTGGTGTATCTATCAATTGGGTAAAGCCTTGAAGAAACCGAAAAAAGAGATTGAAATTTTCGCAAAACGTGCAATGAATTATAAGAATCTCTACGATCCCGAACACAAACTGATGCGTGGCAAGAATGAAGACGGTACGTTCCAGTCTCCGTTCAATCCGTTGAAGTGGGGGGATGCCTTTACGGAAGGTAATAGCTGGCATTATACCTGGTCGGTATTCCACGATCCTCAAGGTCTGATCGATTTGATGGGTGGTAAAGACGGATTCAACCAAATGATGGATTCTGTATTTATCCTTCCTCCGATTTTCGATGAAAGTTATTATAGAGCCGTTATTCATGAAATCCGTGAAATGCAGATTATGAACATGGGCAACTATGCACATGGCAACCAGCCGATTCAGCACATGCTTTATATGTACAACTATTCCGGCCAACCCTGGAAAGCGCAACATTGGATTCGTGAAGTGATGGACAAACTTTATACTCCTGCTCCCGACGGTTATTGCGGTGATGAGGACAACGGTCAGACTTCTGCCTGGTATGTATTCTCGGCAATGGGATTCTATCCGGTATGTCCGGGTACGGATGAATATGTTTTGGGTACTCCTTACTTCAAGGAGATGAAGCTACATCTGGAAAACGGAAAGACGGTGACTATCTCCGCTCCGAATAACGGAGACGACAAGCGTTACATTTCATCAATGACATTGAACGGTAAAGAATATACCAAAAACTATCTGACTCATCAGGATTTGTTGAATGGCGCTAGCATTTCTTTCAAGATGGACGCGAAACCCAATCAGCAACGTGGTACCAAAGAGTCCGATTTCCCTTATTCTTTCTCTAACGAATTTAAAAAGAAGAAGTAATCATGAAGAAACAGATCAAATATATCAGTGCAGGTATGCTGGCAGGTATGCTTCTCTGTGGCGGGGAGCTGCAAGCCTCCAACCGTATGACGGAAATGCATGTATGTCTGGCGGATGCTATTCAGAAAGATAACCGCCCGGAAATATCCAATCGTTTGTTCCGTTCCAATGCGGTAGAGAAGGAGATTCTCCGTGTACAGAAACTTTTGAAGAATGCGAAGTTGGCATGGATGTTTACCAACTGTTTCCCGAATACACTGGATACAACCGTACATTTCCGTAAAGGAAGCGATGGCAAACCGGATACGTTCGTATATACGGGTGATATTCATGCTATGTGGCTACGCGACTCCGGTGCACAGGTATGGCCTTATGTGCAATTAGCTAATGCGGACCCTGAACTGAAAGAAATGCTGGCAGGTGTTATTCTCCGCCAGTTCAAATGTATCAATATCGATCCGTACGCGAACGCTTTTAATGACGGCGCTATTCCTGACGGTCATTGGATGAGTGACCTTACAGACATGAAACCGGAGTTGCACGAACGTAAATGGGAAATAGACTCCTTGTGTTATCCGTTGCGTTTGGCTTATCATTACTGGAAGACTACCGGAGATGCGAGCATATTCGACGAAGAATGGATTCAGGCAATCACTAATGTACTGAAAACATTCAAAGAGCAACAACGCAAAGACGGAGTAGGTCCTTATAAATTCCAACGTAAGACGGAACGTGCACTGGATACTGTGAGCAATGACGGTCTGGGAGCACCGGTGAAACCAGTCGGTTTGATTGTTTCCAGTTTCCGTCCTTCGGACGATGCTACTACGCTTCAATTCCTGGTTCCTTCCAATTTCTTTGCCGTATCTTCTTTGCGTAAGGCAGCCGAGATTCTGGAGAAGGTAAACAAGAAGACAGCTTTGTCTAAAGAATGTAAGGACTTGGCGCAGGAGGTGGAAACAGCTTTAAAGAAATATGCGGTGTATAATCATCCTAAATATGGTAAAATCTATGCATTCGAGGTAGATGGTTTTGGAAATCATCATCTGATGGACGATGCCAATGTGCCGAGTTTGCTTGCGATGCCTTATCTGGGTGATGTGAATGTAAACGATCCGATTTATCAGAATACCCGCCGTTTTGTGTGGAGTGAGGACAATCCTTATTTCTTTAAAGGCAAGGCAGGCGAAGGGATCGGCGGACCGCATATCGGTTACGATATGGTGTGGCCGATGAGTATTATGATGAAAGCCTTCACAAGTCAGAATGATGCTGAAATCAAGACTTGCATTAAGATGTTGATGGACACGGATGCTGACACCGGCTTTATGCACGAATCTTTCCATAAGGATAATCCGAAGAAATTTACCCGCGCATGGTTTGCCTGGCAGAATACTCTTTTCGGTGAGTTGATTTTGAAGTTGGTTAATGAAGGAAAGGTAGATTTATTGAATAGTATACAGTAATATGCTGACATAGTAAATTGAACGCGGATAACGCGGATGATGCGGCTCTTTTTCTGATGCAAAATTAGAAAAAACGCGTTATCCGCGTCGTCTGCATCTAAATATGAATAGCTGAAAACTAATATTAAAAAAACAATTGTATCATGAAAAAGTTATGTGTATGGGCAGTTGCCGCCCTTTTAATGGCAGCTTGTACTCCGAAAGCTGAAAAGGCTACAGATTCCGGTTTATTGCAGAGTAAATTCCAGACAGAAGTAGATGGAAAGAAGACTGATTTGTTCACTCTGCGTAACAAGAACAACATGGAAGTTTGTATAACGAACTTCGGTGGACGTATTGTTTCAGTGATGGTTCCCGACAAGGACGGAGTAATGCAGGACGTAGTGCTTGGCTTCGATTCTATTCAGGACTATATCAGCAAGCCTTCGGATTTTGGTGCGACTATCGGACGTTATGCCAATCGTATTAATCAGGGACAGTTCACCTTGGATGGTGTAGAATATCAGCTTCCCCGCAATAACTACGGTCATTGTCTGCACGGCGGACCGCAAGGATTCCAATACCGGGTGTTTGATGCAGCATTGTTGAATCCGCAGGAATTGCAGTTGACTTACCGTGCAGAAGACGGTGAAGAAGGTTTTCCGGGAAACATCACTTGTAAAGTGTTGATGAAACTGACGGACGATAATGCCATCGATATTCAATACGAAGCGGAAACAGACAAACCGACGATTGTAAATATGACCAACCACTCTTATTTTAATCTTGAAGGCGATGCCGGCAACAACTCCGGTCATTTGTTGATGGTGGATGCGGACTATTATACTCCGGTGGACAGTACTTTCATGACAACTGGCGAGATCGTTTCGGTAGAAGGAACCCCGATGGATTTCCGCACCCCGACTCCGGTAGGCGAACGTATCAACGACTATGATTTCGTACAGCTGAAAAATGGCAATGGTTACGATCACAACTGGGTGTTGAACACGAAAGGCGACGTAACACGTAAGTGCGCTTCTTTGAAATCACCGAAGACTGGTATCGTACTCGACGTTTATACTAATGAACCGGGTATTCAGGTATATGCAGGTAACTTCCTCGATGGTTCGCTGACAGGAAAGAAAGGCATTACTTATAACCAACGTGCTTCCGTATGTCTCGAAACACAGAAATATCCGGATACTCCGAACAAACCGGAATGGCCGTCGGCTGTACTTCGCCCGGGCGAAAAGTATACAAGCCAATGTATCTTCAAATTCTCTGTTGATAAATAGGTTATAAAGGCAGTTCATGTCATTGAAGAACGGGTTGTCTGATTAGAGATTATCCGTTCTTTATTTTAATGTAATTTGTTAGTGCTCAATTGGGTTCATAGGGAAATTAGGATGATTTCCGGAATCAGTAGAATAGACGAAATGAAGAAAAATAAAACGAAAGGACTTTTTGCATCGATAGTGCTTGGAGTGGCGGTTACAGCTTGTGCGTCTGCTTCTTCTAGTGGTACGGTGACGGTAGTGGACCGACCGGACATACAGTCCGTCAATACCAATTATATCGGGTATCGCGCTCCGCTTCGACCGTTGAATTTTATAAAGTTGCCGGTAGGCAGTATTCAGCCTGAAGGCTGGGTGAAGAAGTATCTGGAGTTGCAACGTGACGGTCTGACCGGACATTTGGGAGAAATCAGCGCTTGGCTGGAAAAGGATAATAATGCCTGGTTGACAACTGGTGGCGATCACGGCTGGGAGGAAGTCCCTTACTGGCTCAAAGGGTATGGCAATCTAGCATATATCCTGAATGACCCGAAGATGATTGAAGAAACCAAATATTGGATTGAAGGTGTATTTGCCAGTCGCCAGCCGGATGGCTATTTCGGTCCGGTCAATGAACGTAACGGCAAACGCGAACTTTGGGCACAGATGATTATGCTCTGGTGTCTGCAATCTTATTATGAGTATTCTCAAGATCAGCGTGTCATTGACCTGATGACGAATTACTTCAAGTGGCAGATGACTGTTCCCGATGACCAACTTCTGGAAGATTATTGGGAGAAAAGCCGTGGCGGTGATAACATCATCAGTATCTACTGGCTTTACAACCATACTGGGGATGCTTTCCTGCTCGAACTGGCCGAGAAGATTCACCGTAACACAGCCGACTGGACGAAATCCACCTCCTTACCTAACTGGCACAATGTAAATATCGCCCAATGTTTCCGTGAACCTGCCACTTATTATATGCAGACCGGAGATTCAGCGATGCTGAAAGCCTCTTATAATGTCCATCATCTGATACGGCGTACTTTTGGGCAGGTTCCCGGAGGTATGTTCGGTGCGGACGAAAATGCCCGTTTAGGATATATCGATCCCCGACAGGGAGTGGAAACCTGCGGTTTGGTAGAACAAATGGCTTCCGATGAAATCATGCTTTGCATGACAGGAGATCCCATGTGGGCGGAACACTGTGAAGAAGTAGCGTTCAACTCTTATCCGGCTGCCGTAATGCCGGACTTCAAGGCATTGCGTTATATCACTTGTCCGAACCATGCTATCAGTGATTCGAAGAATCATCATCCGGGCATTGACAATCGTGGTCCGTTCCTTTCGATGAATCCTTTCAGCAGTCGTTGCTGCCAACACAATCATGCACAGGGCTGGCCTTACTTCACCGAACATCTGGTACTGGCAACTCCCGACAACGGAGTGGCAACAGCTATTTATGCAGCTTGCAAAGCTACAGTGAAAGTGGGTGACGGCAAGGAAATCACTCTTCACGAAGAGACAAATTATCCTTTTGAAGAAGCTATTGCCTTTACTGTTTCTACCGGTGAAAAGGTCGCTTTTCCGTTCTATCTCCGTATTCCTTCATGGACTCAAAAGGCGGAAGTGCGGGTGAATGGCAAGAAGGTAAGTGCAGCTCCTGTAGCGGGAAAATATCTTTGCATCAATCGTGAGTGGGCGAATGGTGATCGTGTGGAATTGACTCTTCCGATGTCTTTGTCTATGCGTACCTGGCAGGTTAATAAAAACAGTGTAAGCGTAGATTACGGACCTTTGACTTTGTCTCTTAAGATTGCAGAGAAATATGTAGAGAAAGACAGTCGAGAAACAGCTATCGGTGATTCAAAATGGCAGAAAGGTGCTGATTCGAAGAAATGGCCTACTACTGAAATCTATCCGGATAGCCCCTGGAATTATTCATTGGTATTGGATAAGAAAGAACCTTTGAAGAATTTCAAGGTAATCCGTAAATCCTGGCCGGCTGACAACTATCCTTTCACAGCAACCAGTGTACCTTTAGAAGTAAAAGCTATCGGTCGTCCGGTACCTGAATGGAAGATAGACGAAACAGGACTGTGTGGCGTATTGCCGGAAGAAGATGCGGTGAAAGGTGATAAAGAAGAAATAACATTGATCCCCATGGGTGCGGCACGGTTGAGAATCTCTGCGTTCCCGAACACAAAAGAATAAATTAATAACTAGAAAACTTAGAATAAATGAAACGTATTGTTTTTTTAGATTACATCCGTGTGTTTGCATGCTTTCTCGTCATCCTTGTTCATGCCAGTGAGAATTTCTATGGTGCTCCCGGATCCACCGATATGGCAGGCCCGCAGTCTTTTCTAGCGAATGAAGCAGACCGGCTATGGGTATCAGTATACGACGGTTTTTCACGTATGGCAGTACCCCTGTTCATGATAGTCTCCGCCTTCCTGCTTGCACCGATGAAGGAAGAGCAGTCTATGTGGCAATTCTATCGCCAGCGCTGTCTTCGCATCCTTCCACCGTTTTTCATATTCATGCTACTGTACAGCACTCTACCTATGTTGTGGGGACAGATAGACGGAGAAACATCTATGAAGGACTTGTCGCGGATATTCCTGAATTTCCCGACGCTAGCCGGACACTTGTGGTTTATGTATCCTCTGATAAGTCTTTACTTATTTATCCCTATTATATCCCCCTGGTTGAGAAAAGCCACGGCTAAAGAAGAACGTTTCTTTATAGGGCTGTTCGTGTTGTCAACCTGTATGCCTTATCTCAACCGTTGGTGCGGTGAAGTGTGGGGACAATGTTTCTGGAATGAATACCACATGTTGTGGTACTTCTCCGGTTATCTGGGCTATCTTGTTCTGGCACATTACATTCGTGTACACCTTACCTGGAACCGTTCCAAACGTTTCACTATAGGAACTATTTTAATGGTGATCGGTGCTGTATGGACTATTTATTCATTCTATGTGCAGGCTATACCCGGCGAACTCCATTCCACACCTGTAATAGAAATAGGATGGGCTTTCTGTACGATTAACTGTGTGCTTCTCACAACGGGTACATTCCTTATGTTTACATGTATCAAACGTCCGCAAGCTCCCAAGTTGGTGACGGAAACATCGAAACTTAGCTATGGTATGTATCTTATGCACATATTCTGGCTCGGACTGTGGGTGACTGTGTTCAAAGATACATTGGCGCTTCCCACTGTTGCCGCTATACCATGTATCGCAGTGGTTACGTTTATCTGTTGTTTTGTAACAGCAAAGATCATTTCGTTTATACCGGGCAGTAAATGGATCATAGGATAAAATAAATATTCTATTTAGAGGAGAGGAAATACTGTCTTCACTTACGGAAGCAGCACGATTGAAAATATCCGTTTTAGGGAGTGAATAAATATAGGCAATCAGTATCTTGTTTTAGGTATTGATTGCTTTTTAGTTGAAACCAGATTAAGTTTTATTCAAATAAAGGCTAATCTTGTTGATTTTGATGTAACTTTGAACACAGAATCTATTAATTTATGTAACATGACAAAGATTACGGTAAAGGACACTTTCGTGTCTGTGATAAAGATAAATGACGAAGACTATATTAGCCTTACAGATATGCTAAAAGCAAAAGACGGCGATTTCTTTTTCTCTAATTGGTTGCGGAATAGGAATACGGTTGAGTTTCTTGGTATTTGGGAAAAATTGAATAATCCCACTTTTAATTGTGCCGAATTCGACATAATTAAAAGTCAAGCCGGGCTAAATAGTTATCGTTTGAGTGCAAAAGAGTGGATGCAGAAAACGAATGCTATTGGAATTGTTGCCAAGGCAGGACGATATGGAGGAACTTATGCTCATAAAGACATCGCTTTTGAGTTTGCCATGTGGATTAGCCCTGAATTTAAAGTTTATCTTATTCGTGAATTCCAACGCCTTAAGACGGAAGAACAAGCGCAGCTTGGCTGGACAGCAAAGCGGGAATTATCGAAAATAAACTATCGTATTCATACAGATGCTATCAAACAAAACCTCATACCGACTGAAGTAACACCTAAACAAATAAGCATTATTTATGCCAATGAGGCAGATGTATTGAATGTAGCTATGTTTGGTATGACAGCAAAAATGTGGCGGGAACATCATCCGGGGAAAAACGGGAATATTCGTGATTATGCCACTATCAATGAATTGATTTGCTTGTCGAATATGGAGAACCTTAATGCTGTCTTTATTGAGCAGGGAATATCACAAGGTGAAAGACTAATTAAGTTGAACCAGATTGCCATTCAGCAAATGCGTATATTAGAAGGTACAAGTATAGGGAATAGGAACCTTTTAAAATAAACTATCCATGTATCTCAATATAACTTTAATGCTTTTCACCTCTTTCACTCCTATGATAAACCATTACTCCCTAGCCTCTTACGGGTGAACCCTCCCTCTGTTTGGAGCTTTATGCCGCTTTCAACGGTTTCACCAGATACACATTTCCATATTTGGTATGTTTGCGGGTGACACCTGCCGCAAGCAAAACTTGCGCGAATGTAGCCGGATTACTTCCGCGCATGGCAGCGGGGTTATACATTTTCAGTCTCCTGAATATATCCGAAGCCGAGAGCCGTTCGCTTCCCTCTTCGTCGTTTTCAGCTATCCGGAAGCAGGCGTGAAAGACTTCCTCTGCCGGGCACGGATGATAAAAAGCAGTGTTATGGCGTTGCAGTTCCCGTTCCTCTTCTTTTGTGAACCAATAGCGGATGCCGGAGAGTAGTTCAGCTTTCAGTTGGGCATAGATCTGATCGTGCATGATACCTTCGCAATCGATCAGATGTTCTGCTTCAATGCAGATGAATCGCCGGCTACCGGTGGGATCAGTGAGCAAGTCAAAACGGTTGCTTGTACCGATGAAAGAAGCGATGCGCGGCAAGTTGCGGAAATTCTTTTGATAAGCTTTGCAGATATTTAGGTTTGCCATTTGCATCAGATTCTTCAATAATGGCATTTGCTGCGTTCCGTACTTGTCAAATTCATCCATGTTCAGAAGTCCCATTTCGGCAAGTAACCTTTCCGGTTTTCCTTGTGCAGACAGTTTCAGGTTGTCCATGTAATAACGTGACAAGTGCCTTGCAGAATGTGGATTTTTGTCGTCCCTGCTCGCTGCTGACAAGTAGGGGGGCTACACTGTTGGCATGTATTCCCGTCATGCCCATCCATTGGGCGGTGAGTCCCAGCATCCAGGTATGGAAGCTTTTTATCCAGAGCTGATGGTCAGAGACACGCCGTGCCAAAGCCTCCAGTCTGTCTGTCCCATCCCAGCCGGGCAGTTCTTCTATGTAAAGCCGGAAAGGATGGTATTCAGGAATACAAGTGGAATAAATGTAACGGCTCAAGTCTTTATCCCAACAGGCTATACCTTGGTCGTGTGCTTCCATGCAGAAAGTGTTCAGTTCCCGTTTACTTACAGGTTCGAAAGGAACGGCACGCTTGTTGGCAGGACGATATTCTGTTTCTTCCGTCAATAGGTTGTAACGAAAATCATACTGTTTTTGCAGGAATGTACGTACTTCTTGCGTCAGGCGGACCGGTTGTTTTTGTTCCGTCTCTTTCTTTTTTCCAGTAGGCGGTGCAGTGTCCGGCAGGGGAGCAGTATATATATCTTCATGACCTTCTGATTCTGGCGTTTTCAGTTGCTCTTCCTCGGTTTTCTCTGCTGCATCTTCTTTGTTCTTCTTCATTTGGAACAATTTTAGTTCCTTCAATACCTGTCTCCATATCAATGTTATTGCATTCATTATTTTTTCTGTTTTAAAGTGATTAAAATCGGTTTATTGTTCAGCGCTGATACTGCGAATGTACTATAGGATGAGGTCGGTTTGCAAGTATTTCTCCGGAAAAAATATTAATTTCTACGTATCTGAAGAAGTCGGCTTCTTATCATCCTTTTCTCTATTTTTTATCGTATCTTTGACGAAGAGTTATTAATGATTCACTTTCGTGATTCAATCAAATGACAAGAGTGATCTAATTGGATAACGGATGTGATTTAAATGAACCACAATAGTGGTTTGATAATAAACTTAAAGTTTTTGCATGAAATGTATTCACTATCAAAACGTTAACGACTAATGGCTATACTTTACGATTGGTATGAGAATCCCGGTGAGTCCGACGATTCGGAAGAGAAAGGTTTGCATCCCCGCATTTTTTTGAATGGTAAGGTGGAAACGGATAAACTGTGCCGGATGATTCACGGACGCAGTTCGCTTTCCGTAGGTGATGTAAAAAATGCGTTCGAGATACTTGCCCAGATTTGTGGTGAAGAACTGCGCGAGGGGCGTGAGGTGCATATTGAAGGACTTGGCTATTTTGCTCCAATCTTGCGGAGTACACAAAAAGTGACTCGCAGCACTAAGAACAAATGGTTGAAAATGGAGTTGAAAACAATCGGTTTTCGTCCTGATGCCCGTTTGCGGGGGGAGTTGGTAGGTGCTAAAGTCAGCCGGAGCAAGTATGCACGCCATTCGGAATCCTTGTCGGAGGTAGAGATAGATATGCGGTTGAAGGAATATTTTGTCGATCATGATGTAATGCTTCGTTACGATTTTCAGGAAGTATGCTGCATGACACGGACTACAGCGAATCGTCATCTCCGGCGATTGCTGGAAGAAGGTAAATTGAAAAATATCGGCAAACGTATGCAGCCGATTTATGTGGCTGCAGCGGGTTATTACGGGGTATCTCGTGATGTGCTTCGGCGGTAAATGGAAACGATTTGAGTAAGCGTCGATTTGAAGTGTGTCGGTGAAAGTGGTGAAAGCGTGATAGAAGGGCTTTTGCATACTCGCTTTCACCCGCTTTCCTGCTCTGGACAGAGGTTTCGGGAAGAAAGTGGAAGCGGTGAAGGCTGTAATCATTTCGTATGATAATATAGGGCTTTTTTGTTTTTCAGTAAAAATATAGAGGTCGATTAATGATGTAAATATACTTTTTTCTTATATTTGTGATTCAAGAGCACAAGATAAAGAGAATGATGAAACAGTCTATTTATTCTTTTAAACAATTACTGTCAGGAGGCTTGCTTTGTTGCGCAATTCTGTTGGCTGCTTATATATTTCAGGCATTTTTCTCTGAAATGTATGTTGATGCGTTCTCATCTTCCATACATCTTTCAATGTGGCTGACACTCTTTGTGGGAGCATTATTGTGGACATTCCGTGAGAGGGAGGCACATGGTATACCTTCCGAAATAACGGACTGGCAGTGTATCGCTGCTTTTCTTTTAATTACAGCAGATCAGATATATGTCGTTATGCCAAAAGAAATACATCAGGAGGTGGCACCGGCATTGTCTACCTATACAATTCCTACTTTAGTGGTTGTTGGCATATTGATAGCCGGTATAATTAAGTATTCGATTTTATTATATCAAAAATTGCAGAATGAACGGCAACAATCTATTATTCAATCTCAAAAGTTACAGCAATTGCTAGCTTCTCCTTTATCTACCCAAAGAGGTATTTCTTTAGTTCGTAAATTGATAGAGAATAAATCTATTGCTCAATTGTCTGCCCAAGACTATCTATCATTGGTAGAAGGGTGTAGAACGATAGATCCTGACTTTTTTTGTTGGTTGAAGTCGCAAAACCTTCAGCTTCCTCCACGAGATATTGTGTTATGCGTATTGATCCGAATGTATAAAACAAAAGAAGAGATTTTGTCAGTTCTATGTGTAAGCGACGGATCTTATCGTACTATGCGATCACGTGCCCGGAAACGTTTAGGGATTATAGATAAAGAATTGGAGGCTTTTTTACTGGAGATTAATTAACTCTTCTCTTATCTTTATGTGTCTAATATTTCTATTAGTTTGACGAAAGACTTAATTGCTGCAAGCATTCCTGACATCGCTGCACAATAAAACCATACTCGTTTATTAGAATATGCTTTTTCTGGCATACATTTGATTGCGCCTATTGTTAGTATGATCCATGAAAGAAAATCGAAGAAATGAATGAGAAACAGTTGAAGTGCATAATTGATATTGTTTGTAAAATGTCCTAGATAACACATTATAATGCAGACTGCACATGTGCTGCAATAAAGAATAATATATCGGATCATTGAATTATCGGTTATTTATACAGTCTTCGTATTGCCTGTCAGCTATTTCTTTATTTGCATTATATATGGCGGATTCCTTCATGTAGCATGGGGAAAACGGTCCTGCATTTTTACAGTTTGTAGCTATGGCATTATCATACTCCGTTTTTGCTTGTTCGTATGCTGCTTGTCTTAATTCTTCACATTTGCTATTCCCATTTCCTTCTTTGTGTGTTTTTAATATCCTTCTTTTTGTTAGTTCCCGGCTTTCGGCATATTGTCTGAATAATAGTAGCCGCTCGTCCTCACTCAATCTTAGGAATACTGTATGTTGAAACAGGTTATTTTTAGCTTCATCCATTTGCTGGAGTTCTTCTTTCAGATTCGTTTTTTCAATAAGGTTTTCCATATACTCATCATCATTCAGACTTTCTATGAGTTTGTCATATTCTTCATTATTTAGTTTGGATGTATAAGCACTAAACTTGTCTGCTAATTGTTCACTACATCTTTCAAATTCATAAAACTCGTCTGAATTGGCAACGGAATCTATCAATACATTTCCTGTATTCCAAGTTTGAGAGACCAAGCTGCGTGTTTGGGCAATTGAGTTTACTTTTGTTGCTGTCTCATTTGTATAGTTGTATTCATCGGTGCTACAACTATAAATAAGGAATATGGTCAATAATATTCCAAACAGTGTAATTACGTATATGCTACTCTGTTTTTTGTTCTCGCTTTTCATGTCTTGTTTATAATTTAAATTGGGAAAACAAAGAAAGGGATTTTACAGCAATTAGATGGAACGTTTTGTTCAAAAAATGAAATAATTTGTTCAAATAGCTGTTTGATGACTACAATAACTCATATATCAATGTTACAATTTATATATAAAATGACTTTTTTAGGGCTCTATATGCCCGATAAATGCCTATATGACAGGGATAGGAGTGTAACGCTCTCTTGAATGGCATTTGTTATGCTCGTATCTTTGTGTAAAAATAATATTATGAAAGCAATGACAAAGCTGATTCCTATTATTTTCCTTTCTGTTATTACAGGGAGCTCTCTTTTTTATTCTTGTTCACAAGAGAAGAAAAAGGAGACTGCTATTATACTTCCGTTGGAGGCAGCTTTGTCACAAGCTAGAGAAAATCGTGTTGAACTTGAGAAAGTATTACATCGTTATCAATCCAATCCATCAGATAGCTTGAAATATAGGGCAGCTTGTTTCCTGATAGAGAATATGCCATTTTATACCTATTATAAAGGTAAGCTGCTGGAACAATACCTCACCTTTTTTACTCTCTTGCAAGAAGCACGGAGTAAAAAGGTATATCCACAAGCAATGATAGATTCTATCAGAAGGATGTATGGACCATTCTCTTTAGATTCTTTGCAATATTGCAAAGACGTTTTGACAGTCGATTCCGCTTATTTATGTAATAACATTGACTGGGCATTTAAAGTTTGGCAGGAACAGCCTTGGGGGAAGAATGTATCTTTTGCTGATTTTTGCGAGTATATTCTTCCTTATCGGATTGGTGATGAAACATTAAGCTATTGGCGTGAGGACATTTTTCGAAAGTATAATCCTTTGCTTGATTCGTTGCGTGCTTCCACGGTTCTTGATATAGAAGATCCGCTTGTTGCTGCCCGTTGTTTGTGCGATTCTCTTCGTAAACGTAGCCGCTTCTTTACAACTACGGTTCCGCAAGGACTTCCTCATGTAGGGCCGGAGATTGCTCAAAGCGTTTCGGGCAGTTGTCGTGAACTTTCCGATTATGTCGTTTATGTTTGTCGTGCGTTGGGAATCCCTTGTGCCATAGATTTTATGCCTCTTCATGGAGGTGGGAATGATGGGCACCAGTGGGTGTCGTTCACAGATAAATATGGTACGCTTTATTTTCAAGAGTATCCGGATAAGATAAAAGAAGTCCGTAAGGATAAGATGTGTGGGGCTTCGAAAATAAAGGTTTATCGGAATACGTTCAGTCTTAATCGTGCTATGCAGGCGGAAATGCAACGCTTGGATACGGCTGTTGTACCTTTCTTCCGAGATCCGCATATCGTTGATGTGACAGCCGATTATGCAAAGACATACAAAAAGAAACTGGAGATTCCTGCATCTATGCTTTATTCGGGAAAGCCCCGTTCGCGTATCGCTTATCTTTGTGGCAGTAGCCGCATGGATTGGGAGCCTGTGGCATGGGCGGAATTTGATGGTGAACATCTTGCTTTTAACGATGTCCAGATAGAACCCGTCATGCGGATAGCAACTTACGAACGAGGAAGACTTCGTTACTGGACTGATCCTTTTGAAATGACTGTTTCCGGTGAATTTCATGTTTTTACTCCGTCAGATAGTGTTCAGGATGTAACACTGTTTGCTAAATATCCTTTGTGGCAAGATGAGAAGTATCAGAAACGTATGATAGGAGGTGTTTTTGAAGGAAGTAATGATCCGGATTTTCGTCAGAAAGAGGTGCTTTTCCTGATAGAAAAGCAACCCGAACGGTTGCGGACAATGGCGTATTCCCGTTCATTGACGCCTTGTCGGTATGTCCGCTATATGGGACCGGAAAAGGGGCATTGTAATGTGGCGGAAATAGAGTTTTATGAAGCGGGTGGACTGTTGCCATTAAGCGGTAGAATTATTGGTACTCCCGGTTGCTATCAACAGGATGGCTCGCACGAATATACGAATGCATTCGACGGTAATACTGAAACGTCTTTTGATTATACGGAACCCTATGGCGGCTGGACAGGATTGGACCTTGGCACGTCGAAGGTGATAGATAAGATTGTCTATACGCCTGCCAACCGGGATAATTATGTTCGTTCGTTGGATGAATATGAGTTGTCTTATTGTACAAAGAGAGGGTGGAGGACGTTAGGACAGCAAACGGCGATGTTGGATTCGTTGGTTTACAGGGGTGTTCCTAAAGGAGCCTTGCTGTTGTTGCAGAATCATACACGAGGGAATCAGGAACGGATTTTTGTGTATGAGGGTGGGAAGCAGGTGTGGAAATAGAATTATTGAAATAGTATTATAGAAATAGTATTTGATTCATTTAATGGCATGTATGAGCTAGCAATATGTAACATGGATGAAACGAGTTTATATCACTTATTGTTTAATTAAATAAAAAAACTATGGTTTTAGTAAAGTTGAAAAGAAGAGGTCTCTTCGTGTTGGTAATGTTTTTAGTACTTATAGTGCAGAGTTGTAGCTTTGAATACGACAGGTTTGTAGATGAAGCCGATTCTCCTCAAAATGCAATGACTCGTTCTAATGGGATAGAGTATGATGTAGTATTGCAGTCTCGTGAATTTGAAGAATATGATTCTAATTACGCTAATTTAATAGGAATCGTCAATGAAATTATATCTAGAATGTCAAAAGAAGAGAAGATGGAATTGTCGAAATTGGGAAAACTTTATCTTTCTGATTCAAAAAGGTATGAAACTTTATTTGAATATGAAGTTGCTAATATTTTGGGAAGTGATTCAATAAAAACAAAAGAGGCTTTTTCTTCAGTCTTAGAAGCTAAAAAAAGACTGATTGAAAATAAAAAAATAAATGAAAAAATAAAAGGGAATGAGAACTTAATTTCTGCAGAATTGCAAATAAATAGAAATTTAAATTCTTTGTTTATGAGAAATTCAGCTGTAATGCTAAAAAATCGTACGGAAAATAATTTAGACAAACTAAGGGAGTGTAAATCTATGTGTAAAGAATCGTATGATAATGCAACTGACAAGATTGATGCTGCGTATCTTTGTGGAACTGCAATAAATTTAGCACTTTGTCTAGGATCATTAGGTATTAGTGCGCCTGGTGGAGTCATAAATCAAATAGGTTTAACGATAATACTTCAGATAGAAAGGGAAGAAGCATTAGAGAATTATGATCTTTGTATTCGTGGTTGTGAATTATCATGGAAGAAGTAGTATGATAATAGTTCTATTGTTGTTTTTATTCACTTGTCTTTCAATAATATGTACTGCGTATAATATCTTGGTAAACTGGGAAAGAATGTACTCAGAGAAAAAATATATACGTTTGGCTATACTTTTGGGGCTTTCTATAATTCTCAATATTATGTTGATAGTGGGATGCTTTAGAGCATTTTATCGTTAAATATATGATAGAGGGTTGTTTGCAAAATCCTTTTGTGTTTTGGAATGACCCTTTATTTTTTAAACAAAATAGAAATGAGAAAGTATGTTTTTCTATTATTGCTTTTTTTATTGTGCGCTTGTCATAATAAAAAGGTTTGTAGGGATTTTGTTAGTTTATTGGATGCTAAAAAATACGGATGTCTAGTTTCTAAGTCATCATTAATATGTCTTGTTGATAATAAAAACGAAGAGCAATTAATAAATAGATATGGTTCTTTTTTAATTGATAGTTTCGTATGTTATACGGTATGTGACCCTATGAAAACGATTTTAGGAAAAATGGTACAACCTTCTAAATTTCCTGTATATATTATATTAGAAAAAGATAGTATTCTTTCCTACTTTTGTGGTGAGGATATAGAAAAATTCTTGGTTAAACCTGATGTTGAACAGTTGAAAAATGATTTTTTGCATCTTAAAAATAGAAATAAGAAAGAGGTCAATTATTTAAATGCTTTGTTGAGATTGAATGAATATCTGAATGAGCCTAGCTGTACATTTGCAGTAGAATTAAACCTTTTAGATTCTTTAATTGGAAAACATAATAAATTTTATGGGAAATATCTTTTGGCGCAGTTTTATGAAAATATAGATATTGAAAAAGCTGATTCAATGTATCATAGTCTATGGCTAAATTCTACGCCAGTTGAAATGAAATCATATCCGGATGAATTTATTAATATAATGAGAAGTAAGGATAAACTGATTTTAGTAAATAGGGAAGATATAAAATTTGATTATACAGAATATGATTTTGGCACTGTGGAATCTTATGAGGAAGTTGGTTGTAATTTTTACTACACAAATAATAGCAGCAAGAAATTTGTAATTCATAATGTAACTACTACTTGTGGGTGTACTGCCCCTTCTTGGAATAAACAGCCAATCAAATCATTTGCACGAGATTCTATATTGGTGAAGTTTAGAACAAACCATAGTGGTAGACATCAAAAGACAATCATTATAGAAGCTAATTGTCGGGAGAAAATTGAGTTGAAAATTCACGCTGAAGTTTTCTAATATAGCTTTCTATTATCTGTACCTTGATGAATGGAGAAACAATTAAATCCTGAATATGTAACTAAAAATCAATATAAAATATGATAGGATTTGAAATATATATTAATGGTGAGAAACCTATAATAATGGCTTCAGATAGCATTATATCTGTGATACTTAGATATGGTTATCCTTCGGGAACCATTATTAGTTTGATTGGGGGGGATTGTTCTAACGATCTTACCTGGCTTAAAGGTAAGCCGGAGATTGGTGATAAGATAATGATAAAAGTCGTTGAGACAGATGAGGTATCGCCATGTAAAAAGATGAAAAGTGATAGGGAACGGATGATACAACAGTATGAACAGCTCAAAATTAAACTTCAAGAGAAAGGACTTATATAGGATGAAGGGACTTATTGTGAAATACAAAGATAAGGTATGTAAGGCTAGTGTTCCTTTCGGTGGAGCACTTCTTACTGCTGATATTACTTGGCATAGTGGTGCATATTGGAGCGTTGGAGGTTTGGAAATGCCTGAAGAGGTACACTTTATATGGAATAGTGGTATGTTAGAGGTAGGAGATGTAATAGAAGTGGAAGTTGCAGAATTTGATGAAGCCTCAACGCCTGTTGCAGAAGAAAAGCACAGTTCTTTGATGAAAAAGATATCGGAGAGGGTAGAGGATTATTCAAAAGATTTGGAGTTTTACTACCGATTGAAAAAGGTGCTGGAGGATGAGAACTTGATTTAATACCAGGATAGAAATGATCAGACTCTTTCATATTTTGTTTGCCGCAGCATGTATAGGCAGTATGTTTGTATATTCCCACCAATTTACAGACGCATATATTGTGCCTAAATGGTGCTGCGTTTTGTTTGTGCTGTTATGGATGCTGGTGTGTGCTGCATTTCTGGCATTGCAGCGTAAATCCCTAGTGGCGGATATGGTGATATGGGGGAGTATCATTGTTTTCAGTTGTTGGTTGCAGGCTGTTTATGGAATATTGCAATACGTAGGTTTATTTTCTTCTCATGCAACCTTCCGTGTGACTGGTAGTTTTGATAATCCGGCTGGATTTGCAGCTTGCCTTTGTGCCGGATTGCCTTTTGTCGTTTTTTTGATAATACATAGAAATAAGTATATTCGATATGCCGGATGGCTGGCAGGGGGAGTGATGGTGTTGGCTATATTTTTATCCCATTCGCGATCGGGTATGGTAAGTATCGTTGCGGTATGTATCATGTTTTTGTGTGGAAGATTCGTTCATGGGAGATTGTGGAGATATTTATTATCGGTATCTATGATAGGATTGTTAATAATCGGCTCCTATTGGTTGAAAAAAGACTCGGCAGATGGCAGAATGTTGATTTGGCGGTGTGGCTTGGAAATGGTGAAAGACGCTCCTTGGACGGGACATGGCATCGGAAGTTTCGAGGCTAAATATATGGACTATCAGGCGGACTATTTCAAAGAATATGGTTCGCAAAGTCGTTATGCAATGCTGGCGGATAATGTAAAGCAGCCTTTCAATGAATACTTGGGAGTTCTGATTAATTTCGGAATAGTCGGATTGGCTTTGCTTTTGGGTATTGTGTGGGCTCTTTTGTATTGTTATAAGCAAAATCCTGCACAGGAAAAGAAAATAGCTCTTTATATTTTGCTATCAATAGGCGTATTCTCTTTCTTTTCCTATCCGTTTATGTATCCTTTTACGTGGATGGTGACATTTCTTGCCGTTTTCATGTTGACTGTTGATTATTTGAAGCGGATAAAAATAGAAACATGGGGCAGGAATATAATGTATACAGCAACAATGATGTGTTTCTTCTGGGGACTGTTTAAGTTGGGTGAACGTACACAGTCGGAACGCAGTTGGCAGGAGGCTTCGGTATTAGCTCTTTGCCGTTCGTATGATGAGGCGCTTCCGTACTATGTGAGTCTGAAACACCGATTCAAAGATAATCCTTATTTCCTGTATAATTATGCTGCTGTTCTTACGGAAATCAAGGAATATGAGAAGGCTTTGGAGGTGGCGTTGGAGTGCCGCAAGTATTGGGCGGATTATGATTTGGATTTGATGATAGGGGAGAACTATCAACATTTAAATAAACCGAAACAAGCGGAGATATATTATAAAAATGCTTCAATGATGTGTCCTTCTCGTTTCGTCCCTCTAAATTTTTTATACGATTTGTATGAGGAGACAGGGGATAGACGAAAATCGTTGGAGGTTGCAGTAAAGGTGTTAGATACTCCTGTCAAGGTGAAGTCTCTAGTTGTTAATCAAATTAGATATAAAATGAAACAAGCTATATTGAAATCTAAGATTCAAGAAACGTATTAAAATAATGATTGCTAAATGTTAGAATTATATTGATAACAGGTTAATAAAAAGGATGAAGGTACGGCAATGCTTCAAGATATGCAATGATTGTATATACCTTGTAAGATTGAGTTTAAAATTGCTATGTAGTTATATAAAAATGAAAGAGATATGAAGAAGCAAAAATTTATTTATTCTACATTTATTTTATTTTTGACATGGATTGTGATGTTTATTGGTTGTCAACAAGAAGAGACATTTTATGAGTTAAATGATAGAGAGACTTATTTGACCCTTCCTTCTAACGTAAACTTTGATAAACTGACAAAAGAGGATTTGGAGATAATATCTTTGGCTTTTTTCCGTTTAGATATAAAGGAAAATGAATATGGATTATTAGAAATAGTTCAAAATAAAGGTAAGGATATAAATATTTCAGAGGAATTATTTAATTATTTTCAATTTATTGCTGAAAGTAGCAATAAAAAGATTATGTCGGAAATTCGTTTTACCAGAAGTAGCATCCGTACAAGAGAAGAAACCGGGAATACGTCTACTGACTGCGTAGCTCGTAGTATTGCATATGCAACTGGACAAAAATATGAAGATGTTAATAATTGGATTACTGATACTTATGGAAGTAATGGCGTTCCTTCTGATAAATTTTATTTTGCAATGAATCATTTTTTTGATGATGGAGCTCAAGTATCATTGCCAATGTTTAATGATATGGATATTAAAGGTGATAGTGAGAATAAGTATGTAATAGTAATTAATGCTGCACATGCAGTGAATGTTGTAGCTAAAACAGGTTCTGAAATTATGTATTATGATGCACAAGCAGATAAATATGGTTTCTGTACTACACCTAGTGTGACACATATTTATGAAATACGATAAAACATAGCTGAACTAATATCATGTTTTTGTATATTGTAAAAATTTGGTTTGACTCATGAGAATAATTATTACACTTTTTATTATTTTATTTTTTGCGTCTACGGATACATCAGCTCAAAGGAAACTCTTTAAAGAGTATCGTTCGGAGTGTGTCCAACGGTTTGACATAGAAATAATAAAGCCGAAAGGATTTAAGACCATTGGTAAAATGGTTCCATTCAAAGTGAATGAAGGAAGAAGCATAGGCTCGTTCTATCGTGTGGCGTTGGAATCAGGAAATAAAGATTGCTTGATTCTATATCCGTTCTTTACTGAAAATAGACCTCGTGGTATTGCAAAAAATATGGCTTATGGTGAAGTAATGGCGGCATTGAACTTAGCACCGGAAGAGGATGACGAGATGGGACCGAATCTGGTGAATGGCAAATTTGTGCTTTCAAGAAGAAAAAAGACAAGCCGCAATAAGGAAACGGTACAGTTCGACACAGCCCGCTATATGAGAGTGATCGCAGAGGAGAATATGGAGAATTATTTTAATGCCGATACAGTATATGTATATGACGTCCCGTTATTGAAACCTTATAAAGGAATCTATAAAGAGTGTATCGGGATAAATATGGTGAAAGAGGGGCATCCGTTCGGAATGATAAAAGTTCTTCTTGCGGATGGATGCGATGCGAAAGATAAATATATGAAACAGCTTTTTAAAAGTATACGTTACAGTGATAGTATACCGGATTATAAGGCGAGAATGAAACCGAAAAATTATAAAAAGAAATAACCATGAGAAAGTATATCCTTTATTTGTTAGCTATCCTGTTGGCAGCCTGTTCGAAAAGTGTTCCTTATTCTGACGAAACCATTAAAAACGACTTGCGTGTACCTGCTTATCCGCTACTGATGCTCCACCCACATCTGCGTTTATGGTCGACAACAGATCAGCTGACAGAGAAGAATATGATTTTTACTAATGGGAAAAATCTTCCTTTTGTCGGTTTCCTGCGGGTGGACGGAACGATGTATCGCTTTATGGGTAGACGTGAACTACCTATGCAAGCCATTGCAACAATGGCATACGATTATGAAAGCTGGGAAGGAAAGTACACCTCTCTTAGACCGGATGAAGGCTGGGAGCAACCGGATTTTAATGATCAATATTGGCAGGTAAATGAAGGTGCATTCGGTACACGCGACAGACGTGAAACGAGAACGCAGTGGCTTTCAACTGATATATGGGTGCGGAGGGAAATCGTGGATATTGATCCATATTTGCTTGAGAACAAGAAGATTTATTTGCGTTATTCGTATGATGACATAGTTCAATTATATATTAACGGAAAACTAGTCGTAAGTGCGGACCGCGCAGCGGCAAATTTAAAAGTCGAGTTGCCGGATTCTATCTTGAATACAATGAAGGAAGGGAAAGCCCTTATTGCAGCTCATTGTGAGAATAAAAAAGGTAGTGCATTGATTGATTTCGGCTTATTTGCAGAGGAGCCGGGAATATTGGTAGAAGGCATAGCTCCTGTTTCTAATGAGAAGGAATGGATTGGGAAATATACAACAGAACAACCGGAAGAGGGTTGGGAAATGGCTGCTTTCAATGATAGCACATGGGCACAAGGAAACGCTGCTTTTGGCACGGAAGGCGGACCGAGTGTTGGTACTCCTTGGAATACTAATAGGCTATGGATTAGGAGGGAAGTCTCATTCGATCCTTCCTTAGTGAAAAATAGACAACTTTTTGTGCGTTATTCGTATAATGACGGTATGCAACTGCTTATTAATGGAAAGGAGCTTGTTCGTACGGGAACGAAGGCACGCAACGACGTGAAAGTGCAGATCCCGGATTCTATCTTAGAAACAATGAAAGACGGAAAAGCCTTGTTTGCGGCCCGTTGCGTGAATTGGGGAGGTACTTCCTTCGCAGATTTCGGGTTGTATGGTGAGCTGAAAGAAGCCGAGCAAAAATCAGTGGATGTGCAGGCTACCCAAACACATTATATTTTTGATTGTGGAGATGTGGAATTGAAACTGACATTTACGGCTCCTTATTTATTGGATGATTTGGAACTGTTAAGTCGTCCGGTTAATTATATTTCTTATCAGGCTAAGGCCTTGGACGGTAAGGAGCATGATGTCGCTATTTATTTTGAAATGGATCCTCATAAAGCCTTTCGTGCCGGACAGTCTACGGAGATGTATGAAAAAGACGGTTGGGTGATGATGAAGACCGGTCGGGAGAATCAGAAGTTATGGGTAGATAAGCTGAAGGATGCTCCGGCCTGGGGATATTTCTATTTAGGAGCGAAAGAGAATGTTACTTGTGCACAAGGGGACGCGGCAGAGATGCGGGCGCATTTTATGAAAGAAGGTAATTTGAAAGAAATGCGTCGGTCGAATGAAAAACGTTATGCGGCGATAGCACAGAAGCTGGAAATGAATAGTGAGTTTCCCCAACATCTGATTGCGGCTTTCGATGGATTGTATACAATGGCTTATTTCGGTGAGGACCTACGACCTTATTGGAATAAGGACGGAGATAAAACGATAGAAGGGTTATATGAAGACGCGGAAAAAGTATATAAAGAAACAATGGCAAGGTGCTATGCTTTTGACAGGCAATTGATGGAAAATGCTTGCCGTGTCGGTGGTAAAGAGTACGCAGAACTGTGTGCTTCGGCATATCGTCAGGCTGTTTCGTCTTTCCAGATGTCTAAGAATTCGAGTGATGAGTTGCTCTATTTTACCACGTTGGTGGGTTCGCTGGATATCTATTATGCTGCTTCACCACTATTTCTTTGTTATAATCCCGATCTGTTGAAAGCAATGTTGAATCCTTTCTTTTATTATAGTGAGAGTGGTAAATGGAATAAGCCTTTCCCGGCTCATGATTTGGGCGGTTATCCGTTTGTAAACGGACAAGCGAAAGGGGGAGATTTACCGGTTGAACATGCCGGAAATATGCTGATTATGGTGGCTGCTATGGCTAAAGCGGAAAAAGATGCATCTTACGCAAAGGCTCATTGGGAGACTCTCTCCAAATGGGCGGGTTATTTGATGGAGAACGGGGTTGATACCGATAAACAGATTGATACTGACAGCTTTGCCGGCCGCTACTCTCATAATGCTAATTTGTCTGCCAAAGGAATTTTAGGTATTGCATCGTATGCTCTTCTGGCAAAAATGCTAGGTAAACAGGAAGATGCTGAAAAATATTTGGCAGCAGCAAAAAGAATGGCCGAGGAATGGGAGAAGCAGGCTTCTGACGGAGACCATTATCGTTTGGCTTTTGACCAGCCGGATAGCTGGGGGCAAAAGTATAACTTGATTTGGGATAAACTCCTTGACCTTCATGTTTTCCCGGATAGAGTCGTAGAATTAGAGACAGCCTTTTATAGGACTAAATTGAATACTTACGGTTGTCCGTTGCATAGTAAAACTGATTATGCGAAAGCTGATTGGACTGTATGGATGGCTGCATTGCAAAATGACCGGCTTATGTTTCGTGAGTTTATTCTTCCGCTTTACAATTATATGAATGAAAACAAATGGCGTGTACCAATGGCAGACACTTATAATGTTGTGAATCAGAAAACAAGAGTTACATCATGGGGAAGACCGGTAACGGGTGCCTATTTCATAAAATTATTAGAGGCGGTTTTGGATGAAAAAGGTAATAATATCGTTTCAAAAGATGAAATGAATTGTTCAAAGTAGTCCTGATAAAATAGATGCTTGAATGTTATAATTATAGATGAATAGGGGATATTTCGTTTGTCTGTACCTTACAGAGAATGTGAATGGTAACCTTATAGATTGTAATATACTATTGAATGATGTTGATTTAATGTATATCTTTGTATAGCAATACAAGATGAAACATGGAATCAATATAAATCCCATAAATAAAATCAGATAATTATGAAAAACATTTTCCTTCCCAAAGTAATGGTGTGCATAATTGCACTGTTTACTTTAACTTTACCAGCTTCTGCACAAAATACAAATGCGACAGATGAGTACAAAGAAACGTTGAAGAAAATCATGGATTTTTCTGGAACTTCGACTACTACGGATGACTTTTTCCAGAAATTATCATCTATAATGAAATTAAATGCGCCGGAAAAGGATGAGGCTTATTGGAATGAGTTTTCTAAAAACTGGAAAGAGAAAATAGAAAGTAAGGTGTTTGAAATGTATATGCCTGTTTATGAGAAGCATTTAACTTTGGAAGAATTAAAAGCTGTTGCTGCATTTTATGAATCTCCCGTAGGTAAGAAATATAAAGAGGCTTCATTGATTGTTATGCGTGAGACAATGCCGTTGTTAGTGAAGCAACTCCAGACAGAGACATTCAAAGTGGTTAGATCAGAGAAAAGCGAACGAGTAAAAAGAGGTGAACAGCGGTTGAAAGAATATGAGCAAAAGCAGAAGCGTGATAAAGAATTATATGCACAAGCCTATATGCTTCCAAGCGATAGTCTAGTTATAGTTCCTGAAGAAGTGTATGAGAAAGCGTATGAGAATGGGAGGTCTACAACTCCTTCTTTATATTCGATTGAAAGGAGAAAGAATGATACTAAAGTGACATTCATACAACCTATTTATTGGGACTGGCAATGGTTGTATTATAGTCCGGGATTTAAGATTATCGATAAGAAAAGTGGCGATGAGTATAATGTACGAGGATATGATGGTGGAGCTCCGATGGGTAGGCTGTTGGCTGTCAAAGGATTTAATCATAAATATATTTATATCAGTCTTTTATTCCCGAAACTGAAGAAGAGTGTGAAAGAAATAGATATTCTTGAGTTGCCACACAAAAAAGATAAAGAACAGTTACCTTCTAATGATGATGGAAAGTCTAAATCATATTTTAATGTAAAGGTGAAAGATTATCAGACTATTTCCGATGAGAAAAATAAGAAGATCTATTATTAGTTTAAATGATTATCAGAATTTGAAATGATAATAGCAGGCATTGAACATGAGTGTTTACTGTTTTTGATATAAATTTATTCTATATGAGAAATCGAATTATGATTTTATGCACGTTTTGTGCTATTGCTATATTTTCTTCTGCCCAAGAGAAATTCTCTATCCAAGGAATTGCTAATGAGGAATTGAATAATCAATTGTTGTATTTATGTCTGATGGGAGATAGAGAGAAAGCCAAAGAAGTCGTTTTGGACAGTACAACAGTGGAAAAAGGTAAGTTCTCTTTTTCTGGTGTACATCAGATGCCGGATATTGCAATCATCAAGGATATGGATGGAGAAACCTATCCGTTGATTTTCGAAAAAGGAGAAATATCAGTAAATATTGCTGCGAATAAGAGAGGGGGAACGCCTCTAAATGATTCATTGAATATAGCTTTAAATCGTATGCAGCTAATAATGGATAATATGTTGAAAACATCAGATAGTATTTATAAGTTAATGACTGGAATGAAATCTGAAGAATTTGCTGATAAGATGGTGAATGATACTGTATTTAGAGCAAGATATGATAAAATAGAGAAGAATTTTCTTGCACAAATGGATTCAGTATCACATTGTATAAAGGATTATAAGAATAGTATAGTGGGTGTATATCTTTTCTCCGTTGGAGGTATGATGATGCCTTTTGATGATATGAAGATTTTGATGAAAGAAGCTTCGCCTATGTTTTCACAAAATAATTTGGTGAGAAATATTGTGGAAAAGAAGAACCAAGCAGAGCTCCGAATGAAGGCGGAACTTGAAAATAAAATGACTCCGGAACAGCGTGAAGAGCAAAAGAAACGGCAGGAAATGGATGCCAAGATAAAGATTGGCGAACGTTTCCCGGATGCTAAAGTGAAAGACAATGCTGGCAACATGAAGCTCTTGTCTGATTATGTGGGTAAAGGAAAATATGTCTTGATTGACTTTTGGGCTTCATGGTGTGGACCTTGTCGGCATGAAATGCCCAATGTGAAAGCTGCCTATGAAAAATATGCTTCTAAGGGATTTGAGGTGATTAGCATATCCACAGATCGGAAACTGAAACCTTGGAGGGCTGCTATTGAAGAACTTGGAATGAATTGGGTACAATTGTTGGATGTGGATGCTTCTGATATATATGGTATCTATGCTATACCCAGAACTTTCCTTGTAGATCCTACGGGAATTGTTATAGGCAAAAATTTAAGGGGTGAAAAACTGGAGGAAGCTTTATCGAAGTTGTTTGAATAATCGTTGCTTTGTTTTTATTGTATGGGTGAATTGATAGTTGAGAACTATATAATAGGATAACCACTATCAATTCACCAATGACTTTTATTAAATCAGAAGTCCGTCCAATAGCTCTAAATAAAGTCCGATCGCTTCTTCTATTTCTTTTAACATGATATATTCTTCTGCCGTGTGTGAACGTGACGAACGTCCCGGACCTATTTTTACCGATGGGAAGGACATTAAGGCCTGGTCGGACAATGTTGGAGAACCAAAAGGAACGCGTCCTAACTTCATAGCTTTTTGTACAAACGGGTGTTTCTCGTCAATTCGTGAAGAGTTGAGGCGGAATGAACGGGCTTGGGCTTCACAGGAAATATGCTTTTTGATTTCAGCAAACAGTTCTTCATTTGAGTAAAGCTCGTTACTCCGGACATCAACGATGAAAGTACATTTGTCGGGAATCACATTGTGTTGTGTACCGGCATTGATGACAGTGACACTCATCTTTACGGGACCCAACAAGGGTGACTCTTTCTCAAAACGATAATCACGGAACCAGGCAATATCATCCAATACTTTGTAAATAGCATTGTCTCCTTCATTACGTGCTGCGTGCCCCGCTTTACCTGTTGCGGTCACATCTAGTACCATTAATCCCTTTTCGGCAATGGCGGGTTGCATCTCTGTCGGTTCGCCCACTATGGCAAATGAGACTGGAGGAAGTCCCGGCAATACGCTCTCAATTCCGTCTTTTCCAGAAACTTCTTCTTCACAAGAGGCCAGATAAATCAGATTATACTTCTGCGAAGTGCGACATAGTTGCAGGAACACCTGTAATAACGAAACAACGCTGGCACCGGCATCGTTACTTCCTAATCCATATAACTTACCGTTTTCTTCACGTGGAGTGAACGGATCTTTCCGCCAACCGTTAACAGGTTTCACTGTGTCTATGTGGGAGTTAAGTAAAATAGTAGGCTTCTTCAAATCAAACATAGGACTAAAGCACCACACATTATTTCCTTTACGTCCCGTCTGCATACCTGCCATTTCAATATAGTTTTGCAGGAAATCAGCAGCTTGGGTTTCTTCCCGGCTGATTGAAGGAATACTAATCAGTGATTTAAGCAGGCTTACAGCCTCTGTTGTCATATACGGAATATCATATTTCATAGTGCAAATCTTTTATCTATACCTTAATATTTGCACAAAGATAGTCGTTTTGAGCAATAGTTTCAAATAAAACTAATACCTTTGTACCATATTTACTAATACAAAGAGTATGACTTATCATCATTTATCTGTCCTGGTCCATCGTCAGGCCGAAAAATATGGCGACAAGGTAGCCTTAAAATACCGTGACTATGAGACAGCTCAATGGATTCCTATTTCATGGAAGCAGTTCTCCGGATCAGTACGGCAAGCAGCTAATGCTTTCGTGGCATTGGGAGTAGAAGAACAAGAGAATATCGGTATATTTTCACAAAATAAACCCGAATGGTTCTATGTCGACTTTGGCGCGTTTGCCAACCGGGCGGTTACTATTCCGTTTTATGCAACGAGTTCACCTGCGCAGGCGCAATATATCATTAATGATGCGCAGATTCGTTTCCTTTTTGTAGGCGAGCAATACCAGTATGATGCTGCTTTCAGCATCTTTGGTTTCTGTACCTCTCTGCAACAACTGATTATTTTTGACCGTTCGGTAGTGAAAGATCCCCGCGACGTATCGTCTATCTATTTTGATGAGTTTATGGCGATGGGAGAGGGATTACCTCACAATGATACGGTAGAAGAGCGTACCGAACGGGCTTCATACGATGACTTGGCAAACATTCTCTATACATCCGGCACAACGGGTGAACCGAAGGGCGTCATGCTTCATCATTCCTGTTATCTGGAACAGTTTCATACACATGATGACCGTTTGACGACGATGTCGGATAAGGATGTATCGATGAACTTCCTTCCATTAACACACGTGTTTGAGAAAGCATGGTGTTATCTCTGTATTCATAAAGGAGTGCAGATTTGTATCAATCTCCGTCCGGCAGATATACAAACAACCATTAAGGAAATTCGCCCGACACTGATGTGCAGTGTTCCCCGTTTTTGGGAGAAGGTGTATGCAGGGGTACAGGAAAAAATAAACGAAACTACAGGGTTGAAGAAGGCACTGATGCTGGATGCTATCCGGGTAGGTAGAATCCATAATCTGGATTATCTGCGTCTGGGAAAGACTCCTCCGGTGATGAATCAACTGAAATATAAGTTTTACGAAAAGACTATCTATTCTTTGCTGAAAAAAACAATCGGTATTGAGAATGGTAACTTTTTCCCGACTGCCGGTGCTGCTGTTCCCGATGAGATTAATGAATTCGTTCATTCGGTAGGAATCAATATGGTGGTAGGATATGGACTGACGGAATCTACGGCTACTGTATCTTGTACACTGCCGGTTGGCTATGATATCGGTTCGGTAGGTGTTGTACTGCCGGGGATTGAAGTGAAAATCGGTGAAGACAATGAAATCCTGCTTCGGGGTAAGACGATCACAAAAGGCTATTACAAAAAAGCGGAAGCCACAGCTGCCGCTATTGAGCCGGATGGCTGGTTCCATACAGGTGATGCCGGTTACTTTAAAAATGGACAGCTTTTCCTGACGGAACGTATTAAAGATTTATTCAAAACATCAAACGGCAAATACGTCGCTCCGCAAGCTTTGGAAACGAAGTTGGTCATTGACCGTTATATCGACCAGATTGCCATTATCGCCGATCAACGTAAGTTTGTCTCGGCTCTGATTGTTCCTGTATATGGATTTGTGAAAGAGTATGCCAAAGAAAAGGGTATTGAATATAAGGATATGACGGAACTGTTGCAGCATCCGAAGATTGTAGGATTGTTCCGTGCCCGGATCGATACACTTCAGCAACAATTTGCGCACTATGAACAAATCAAACGTTTCACTTTACTGCCTGAGCCATTCAGCATGGAACGTGGAGAATTGACTAATACACTGAAACTGAAACGGGCGGTGGTTGCCAAGAATTATAGTGAGCAGATAGAGAAGATGTACGAAGAAAGTGAGAAATAGGCGATAAGCGGTTTATCGTTAAAAATGAAACGATAAACCGTAAATGATAAATCGGAAACAATAAAGAGTGTATTGGAGCTCTCTTTAAAAGTATTACCCCTGTTACAGTTCAATTTGTAACAGGGGTAAACTTTGTGTTTAGGGGGGGCTTTGACACCTGCTAATTATTTATGGCCGGCTCGTTTCTTTTTAGTATCCGAAAATCTGTTCTTGGGTCAATTCTTCAATAGGACCTACAGCTTTCAATTTATCCAGCTCCAAATCTTTCTTATCTCCCAGGATGCAATAAACATACGTACGTCCTTTTACCCATTGCTTTTGGAAATCGACAATATCTTTTAGCGACATGTTCTGTATGTCGTTGTAGAGCTTGATGCGCGGGTCTACGTTTTGCCCTAAATCTTGTGCATTGATATAACTCCAGATAATGTCACCTTTGATGATACGTTCGGCGCGCAGACGGTTGGTTAATCCGTCTTTAGCCAGTTTGAAAGCAGCTTCGGATTCCGGCATATTATTGATGATGTCATTAAATGTAGTGACGGCATCAATCATTTTGTCGTTTTGCGTGGCAATCTGTGTACGTAGTACATAGGGATACTTCAAGTAGCTCGGCGGCATTATGCTAGCCCAGGCGGAATAAGCCAATCCACGTGTTTCACGCATTTCCTGGAAGACGATAGAGTTCATGCCCCCTCCGAAGTATTCATCATATAATGCGCGGATAGGTTCAATGGCAGGATCATACTTCTTATCGAGATTGGATATCTGTGCCATGTATATTTGCTTGGCGTCATAAGGAGCTACTAGAACTTTAGTAACGGGAGTTTCGAGATAAGCATACTCGTTTCCGGCAGGAATATCCTTCAGGACTGCCGGAACCTGATGATATTGGTTGATGGTAGCCAGTAAATCTTTGCTGCTGCTTGGGCCGTAGTATAAAATACGGTGCTTGTAGCTGTTCTGATTGTGAATCCGGTCTACCAGTTCCTGTGGATTCATATTTGTCAGTTCCGCCTCCGTCAGTAGATTGGTGGCAGGGGATTTGGGACCGTACATGGCAAAGCTCATCAAACGGGAGAAGTTCTGTCCCTGATTCAGTTTGGCGTCCGAACGGGCTTTCAGTATATCGCTGGTCATATTAGTATAGGCTTCCTTATTAACCTGCGCATCTGCCAGTAGCTTTTCGAATAATTGTACGGCAGCAGGCATATTCTCATTCAGTCCGGAAAGTACGACATACGTGCGTTCGTTACCCGGAGAAACATAGAAAGTACAAGCCAGGCGATAGAATTCACTTTTCAGTTCTTCCGGTGTCATGTCCGAAGTACCGAGATATTCGAGATAATCGAATGCTGTTCCCAAAGCTTTGTCATGGTTGTTTCCCATATCAAAGACATAAATCAATTGGAACAGGTCATTGGCTACATTCTGTTTGTAAAGAACCGGAATATCCGATTTTGCCTTTAATTGGCTCATATCCTTTTGATAATCGAGAAACACTGGTTCAATCGGTTTGACTGCGCTTTCCTGTACCTCCACAAGGAACGGGCTGGCTACATCACGATTGGTTATGATAGGAGTAATCTCCGGTTTCGTCATCTTCTTTTCGTTCGGGTCTTTTCCTTGCTTTTTGTAGATAACGGCATAATTATCTTCTTTCAGGTATTTGTTGGCGAACGCTACGATGTCTTCTTTGGTCAGTTTGGCCATGCGGTCGATGGCAGTAACTTCATTTTTCCAGTCTGTGCCGTTGATAAATGAGTTGACAAACATATCGGCACGTCCTTCGTTGCTTTCCATGTTTTGTAGTTCACCGAGCTTGAAGTTGTTGATATTGGCTTCCAGCATTTTCTCGTCGAACTCTCCGGCACGGAGCTTTTTGATTTCGCTGAGTAGCAAGTCTTTCACTTCTTCCAGTGTTTGTCCTTGTTTAGGAAGTCCTCCTAGCAGCAATGCAGAGTAATCTGCCAGTCCCATCGGGTAACCGTAACTATTCAAGACCTTCTGTTGCTGGTTCAGGTCAAGGTCGATAAGTCCTGCCTTTCCATTGTATAATACTTGCAAAACGACTTGCAGGATTTCAAAATCCTTGTCGGATACACCGGGGAATCTCCAAGCCAATGCAACGCTTTCGGCATCCGGACCTAACACCTCTTTTACAACAGGTTGCGTGATTGGCGCCTCTTTCGGAAGGTCCAGTTTCGGGAGTTCCGGATTGGGTTTCAATCCACCAAAATATTTATCGATTAATGCAATTGTTGCATCCGGGTCTAAATCGCCAGACATACAGATTGCCATATTGTTGGGCACATACCATTGTTTATAGTAGTTCTTGATATTCGTGATAGAAGGATTCTTTAGGTTCTCCTGTGTACCTAACACAGTCTGCGTTCCATAAGGATGCTTGGGAAAAAGAGAAGAAAAAATAGCTTCCTGTACTTTGCTGTTGTCACGGGTGAGTGACATATTTTTCTCTTCATATACAGCTTCCAATTCAGTATGGAAACCACGAATTACATTGTTTTCAAAACGATCAGCCTGAATCTTCGCCCAGTTTTCTATCTGGTTGGAAGGAATGTCTTCCTGATAGACCGTCTGGTCATACCAGGTATAAGCATTGCTGCCGGTAGATCCGATGGCTGCCATTAATTTGTCATATTCATTAGGGATAGCATACTTGGAAGCTTCGTAAGAAAGGCTGTCGATGGTGTGGTAGATCGCCTTACGTTCCGCTTCATCCGTAGTCTTACGATAAATTTCGAACTGTTGTTCGATTGCATCCAGCAGAGGCTTTTCGGTCGCGTAGTCTTTTGTGCCAAACTTGTCGGTGCCTTTAAACATGAGATGTTCGAAATAATGGGCAAGTCCCGTCGTTTCTGCCGGGTCATTCTTCCCGCCCACTCTTACTGCGATAAATGTTTGTATGCGCGGAGTTTCCTTGTTTACGGTGAGGTAAACCTTTAGTCCGTTGTCCAGTGTGTAAATGCGGGCTTTTAGCGGGTCATTGGGCACTGTTTCGTAGCTATACTTCTTTTGTGAGCTACAGCTGCAAATCACTAATGCCAGGAAGAGTGACAAGCAAGAAAGTTTCAATCGTTTGTTCATAATATGACAACATTTTAATAACAAAAACAAAGGTAGCAGAATTTTGCTTATCTTTGTCCCCGATATCTGAAATTTGTAAATAATAAAATTGTAAATCAAATGATTACTATTGAACAACTTAAAGACGTGAAAGAGCGCACTGATGCGCTGAGGAGGTATCTTTGACATCGACGGGAAGAAAATTCAAGTCGAAGAAGAGCAATTAAGAACACAAGCTCCGGGATTCTGGGATGACCAGAAGAGAGCCGAAGCTCAAATGAAACTGGTGAAAGACCTGCAAAAGTGGATTGAGGGTTACAACGAACTCAAAACGCTGGCAGACGAACTCGAACTGGCATTTGATTTCTATAAAGAAGAACTGGTGACTGAGGAAGATGTAGATGCTGCTTATGCAAAAGCCAGTGAGGCGGTAGAGGCACTCGAACTCAAAAATATGCTTCGTGATGAAGCCGACCAGATGGATTGTGTGCTGAAAATCAATTCAGGTGCCGGTGGTACGGAAAGTCAGGACTGGGCTTCCATGTTGATGCGTATGTATCTGCGTTATGCCGAGACGAATGGTTATAAAGCTACCATTGCCAACCTTCAGGAAGGGGATGAAGCCGGAATCAAGACCTGTACTATCAATATCGAAGGTGACTTTGCTTATGGTTATTTGAAAGGAGAGAACGGTGTGCACCGTTTGGTTCGTGTTTCTCCCTACAATGCGCAGGGTAAACGTATGACCTCTTTTGCTTCTGTGTTTGTTACTCCGTTGGTAGATGACAGTATTGAAGTTAATATTTTGCCTGCCAATATCTCTTGGGATACGTTCCGAAGCGGTGGTGCCGGTGGACAGAATGTGAATAAGGTGGAGTCCGGTGTCCGTTTGCGTTATCAGTATAAAGACCCTTATACCGGTGAGGAAGAAGAAATCCTGATCGAGAATACCGAAACCCGTGACCAACCGAAGAATCGTGAGAATGCAATGCGTCAGTTACGTTCTATCTTATATGATAAGGAATTGCAGCACCGTATGGCAGAACAGGCGAAGGTGGAAGCCGGTAAGAAGAAAATCGAATGGGGTTCTCAAATCCGAAGCTACGTATTTGATGACCGTCGTGTGAAAGACCACCGTACCAACTATCAAACCTCGGATGTGAACGGCGTGATGGATGGCAAAATAGATGGTTTTATCAAAGCTTATTTGATGGAGTTTTCTTCACAAGAATCATAAAAAATAAAATTAGCAAGAATTATTTTTGGAAAGTTAATAGATTTGTACTTACTTTGTTAGCGTTGAACTTTAAAGCTAACTATTATGGGTAAGGTGAAGAAAAAAGTAGCAATTAGTAAGAAAGAAGAAGAACAAGCCCAGAAGGTTGTCAAAATAGTGTTCGTCTCATTAATTATTTTGGCATTGATTATGCTGATCGCATTTTCCTTTTTCGGCTGATAAGTTCGCCACAAATTATACGGTTAACCCAGATTGTTTGGTTATTGATAGGATAAATATCAAATTCGATCTGTATTAATCTGCGTAATTTGTGGCGAACTCTTTGTTTTGTAATGCATTTGTGTTCTCTGTAATATAAATGTAACTTTTCTGTCATTTTCCTGTATTCGATTTGTCATCTTCGTGTATCCTCACAGTTGTACTTTTGCCGTGAATTTAGTAGCAGACAACTGAAATGAGTAGAATCAGAACAACCGTCGTTATGCTTTTGCTGGCGACAATGGCCTTTGGACAGGCAAAAGAAGATGCAGGGGATGGTAAGATGCTGGATAAACAGACCATGGAGTTTAAGGATTATCTGCCGGAGATTCACGGAACAATCCGGGGAAAGTACGAATACCAGACAGAAACAAGTGAAAGCCGTTTTGAAGTACGTAATGCACGCTTCAGTGTTTCGGGAAATGTGCATCCGATAGTTGCTTATAAAGCGGAAATCGACCTTTCCGATGAAGGCTCTATCAAGATGCTCGATGCGTATGCACGTGTTTTTCCGGTGAAAGACCTGAATTTTACGATTGGTCAGATGCGCGTTCCTTTCACAATAGACGCTCACCGTTCACCACATCAACAGTATTTTGCAAATCGCTCATTCATAGCTAAACAAGTAGGAAATGTGCGTGACGTTGGTTTTACGGCTGGCTATACGAATAAAGGTGGCTTCCCTTTTATCCTTGAAGGAGGATTATTCAACGGCTCCGGTTTGACCAATCAGAAAGAATGGCATAAAACGCTGAATTACTCCATAAAAGCGCAGTTACTGCCTAATAAGAACTGGAATCTGACACTTAGCACCCAAATGATAAAACCGGAAAATGTGCGGATTAATATGTACGATGCCGGTGTCTATTATCAGAATGATCGTTTTCATATTGAGGCGGAATATTTATATAAAATGTACGGTCACGAAGCATTTAAAGATGTTCATGCGGTGAATAGTTTTATTAATTACGATTTACCATTAAAGAAAGTATTCAATAAAATCTCCTTCCTGGCTCGCTATGATATGATGACCGATCATAGTGATGGTAAGATGGATGAAACGACAAAAGCTTTGATTATAAATGATTATGCCCGACATCGTGTGACAGGCGGAATCACATTAAGTCTTTCCAAAGCTTTCATTGCCGACCTCCGACTGAACTTCGAGAAATATTTCTATAAGAACTCCGGCGTTCCAAAAGAATCGGAACGGGACAAAATCGTGATTGAGTTCATGACGAGATTCTGAAATAAGTTGAGACTTGAAAATTGAGAATTAAGAATTGTAGTTTTCTGATACATGATGTGAGGTATCAAACTATCATTTTTTAATTCTCAATTTTCAATTTTTAATTTATCTTTGTGCCATGGCACAGGAAATAGAACGTAAATTTTTAGTTATCGGTGAATTCAAGTCTTCGGCTTTTGCGCAGAGTCATATTGTGCAGGGGTATATCAGTAGTGCTCGCGGGCGTACTGTCCGGGTTCGTATTCGGGATGAAAAAGGTTATCTGACAATAAAGGGAGCTTCTAATGCTTCCGGTACCAGTCGTTATGAATGGGAAAAGGAGCTGGCCTTATCAGAAGCAGAAGAATTGATGAGGCTTTGCGAACCGGGGATTATTGACAAGACCCGTTATTTGGTACGTAGTGGCAAACATGTATTTGAAGTCGACGAGTTTTATGGTGAGAATGAAGGACTTATTGTGGCAGAAGTAGAGTTGGAATCGGAAGATGAGGCTTTTGTAAAACCCGACTTTATTGGTGAGGAGGTAACGGGCGACATACGCTACTATAATTCACAGCTAATGAAAAAACCGTATAAAACGTGGTGAGCGTTAACAAATAAACCGTATATTTGTTCTTATATAAAAAAGAGAGCAGTGTATGGATATGGAACAGTTGTACAGCTATGTGCCGCGTGAATTGGTTACTTTTGTTTTAGTAACCTTGTTTTCTTTATTAATTGGACTTTCGCAACGTCGAATCAGTCTGAAGCGTGAGGGGGAGACTACTCTTTTCGGAACTGACCGCACTTTTACTTTTATTGGTATACTGGGTTACTTGCTTTATATCTTAGACCCTACGGATATGCGTCTGTTTATGGGAGGTGGAGCGGTATTGGGATTGCTGTTGGGATTAAACTATTATGTAAAGCAATCACAATTTCATGTCTTTGGTGTAACTACCATCATTATTGCCCTGATTACTTATTGTATGGCTCCTATCGTAGCTACCCAACCTTCCTGGTTTTATGTCATGGTAGTTGTGACTGTGCTCCTGCTGACTGAACTCAAACATACTTTTACAGAGTTTGCTCAACGGATGAAGAATGATGAAATGATTACGTTAGCCAAGTTCTTGGCTATCAGCGGTATCATATTACCGATGCTTCCGCATAAGAATCTGATTCCGGATATTAATCTTACTCCTTATTCTATCTGGTTGGCAACGGTAGTAGTATCCGGCATTTCCTATCTCTCTTACCTATTAAAAAGGTATGTATTCCATGAATCCGGAACGTTAGTTTCTGGTATTATTGGTGGATTATACAGCAGTACGGCTACGATCTCGGTACTTGCCCGTAAAAGCCGAAAAGCATCAGAGCAGGAAGCGACTGATTATGTTGCTGCCATGCTGCTGGCTGTTAGCATGATGTTTCTGCGATTTATGATACTGATACTTATTTTCAGTAGAGAAATCTTCCTGTCTATTTATCCATATCTGTTGACTATGGCTGTAGTCGCGGCTATTGTTGCCTGGTTTATCCATTCCCGGCAAAAACGACCGGAAGACCAGCCTGCTGAAACTGAAGAGGATGATAGTAGCAACCCGTTGGAATTTAAAGTTGCTTTGATTTTTGCCGTACTCTTTGTGATATTCACTTTCTTAACTCACTATACGTTAGTGTATGCGGGCACAGGCGGATTAAATCTCTTGTCTTTTGTTTCCGGTTTTAGTGATATAACTCCTTTTATATTAAACTTGTTGCAAAATACAGGCAGTGTGGCTGCATTGATAATTACTGCTTGTAGTATGCAGGCTATCATTAGTAATATAATGGTAAATATGTTCTATGCTCTATTCTTTGCAGGGAAGGGAAGTAAACTTCGTCCTTGGATTTTGGGAGGATTCGGTGTGGTAATTGCTTGTAATCTCGTTTTGTTGCTGTTCTTTTATATTTAAGAAAGGGGAGCAATTGATCGTTTTTCATTAGTCTTAATTCTAGTAATCTGCTATTTTGTCGAATATAATCGATAAAATAGAGGTGTTTTTATCGACTATACTCGATAAAGTGAAATAGATAAAAAATGAAGAGTAAATTTCATTAAAAAGAAAACTTACTCTTCATTTAAATTCAAAGTGAGATATTTGTTGAATATCTTTAAGTAGTGGTATGACTTGTTACCATTTCCAGTTGTCTTTACTCTTTTCTACGTCTTTTTCTATGTCGGAAGGAAGATTAGGGAAAAAATCAATATCCGTATTAGCTTCTAACTCGTCTATAGTAACCTCATATTTAGAAAAGGGTTCTTTACTATTATAAGATTTATGCTCAAACCAATATCCTATGGCAGAATATTTTCCATCTTTAAAGGATAACAGTGCCATAAAATAGTATTTGGGAACGGCTATATTATGAGAGCCATCAGATATATATTTTAGTATCTGGTCATCCCTAATTGTTCCCCCTTTTACTACATATAATGTATCTTTTGAATTAGTAATGCTATAGCCTTTACTTTGAACTTGTCTTTCTAAATTTAGCCAAATACCTCCGTTGAATCCATCTTGAATTTGTGGACTCATATTTGACATGTAGAATGTTTTTTTGTTGGCTGCTACTGAATATTGTCTGTCTTCGGAAGCTATTAAATGTCCTCTACTGTAGTTAGAACCAGAAAAAGCTTTTTCTCCAAGTCTGTATGCTGGAGGTAATGAAAGATCTTCTGTAAAGTTCTCATTTCTTCCTGCATCTTTGTCAGAAGTGGCAGTGCTAAAAGTGCATGCAACCCAACGAGAATGCATTTTGTTACAATCATACTCATAGCTATAAGTAATAATCTCTTTGTTATTCTCTTTAGTAGTGTGCGTGATGAACTTATACATATCTCCAGAACGCAAAGCTGGAATTTCAATCCTCCCTGCATATCCTGAAGGCTTTTCCGGGTCTGGATCAGGATCTGGATTTGAGCCGTTGCCAGCTAATTGTTTGAGTGTAAACTCTGCTTTTTCTTTCCCTGCTATGATTGTAATAATGACACTTCGTTCAGCTCCGGTATTTGCTTTCATATATCCACTGATAGAGCCATTTCCATTGCCGGATGTTCTACTCAATGTACACCAAGGCTCACTGCTTGAAGCCTGCCATGTGCCATCCGCTTTTACACGGATGATAAATCCGCCTCCATTTGCATTGATTTGCGTTTGGTCAATAGAGGCAATTCCTTGATTGGTATTGCCCGGGTTGTCCGGAAGTTCAGGAGAATCCTGTTCACTGCATGAGATTGCAGTGCTACAGGTTATAAACAGGATGAATAGTCTAAATAATGCTTTTGTCATTTCACTTCTTTAATTAAATAAATAATAGTAGGCAAGTGATCGCTATACCCGTTTAGCCATACACCACCTGCTTGCGTCCGTTTAGGATAACCTTTGTATTTCCCCTCTTTTTGGAACATAAAATCACGGCGGAAGATTTCATGTTTATAAAATTTCAGTGTACTGCGGTCAGTGCCCAACAAATTCCCGGTGAATACGATTTGATCGAACAAATTCCATTTGCCTTTGTACATCAGAGTTCCGTATCCTTTCTTCAAAGTATCCCACCACGGATTGTACAAGTCTGTAGGTCCTACATCAGCAGGTTTCCGCTTAGCTCCAAGTGCTACAGCCATACTTTTATCCATCGGGTCGTCATTCATATCCCCCATGATAACAATTTTGGCTGCGGAGTCTTCCCTTAACAGTGAGTCTTTGATCGCTCTAACTTGCTCCCCTGCGCGTTCACGCGCCGGAGAAGCGGCAGCTCTCGAAGGCCAGTGATTGACGATAAAGTGCATTTTCTCACCTGCGATATTACCGCTGGCAATCAAGAAACCACGTGTTTTATGCACCGTATCATTGATATATACATAAGGTACGAGTTTACTATTTGTCAGTTCAAACAATTGGGGATTATAGAAAAAAGCACAGTCCACACCACGTCTGTCTTCTCCTTCGTAGTGAACATACTGGTAACCTCTGTCCGCTAAAGCAGGTTGTTTCAGTATGTCTTCCAATACTCTGTAATTTTCGATTTCAGAAACGCCGATAATAGCGGGACCCATTGGCAACTTGTCGGTACTTAACAGGCTTAATATTTCCGACATGTTTTTCAGCTTAGCCTTATACTTCATCGTATTCCACTGATTAGTACCGTTAGGAAGATACTCGTAGTCATTCTTACCTTCATCATGAATGGTATCAAACAAATTCTCCATATTGTAGAACGCTACACTGTAGAGGGCAAATTTTTTTTCTTGTCCGTAGGCCATGAGGACGAAAAGAGCGAGTACACCTAAAGTTATTAAGCTTTTTTTCATCTTTAAAATTGATTTTAAAAGTGGGTAATTTGTCTTTTGTATGACAAATATCTAAAAAGAAAACGGAAAAACCACCCTTACTAGTTACTTTTTTTGCAAAAAAACATTGTTATATATAAAATTCTTTGTTATTTTGCGTAACAACATATTTCTTTTATGTCGCAAAATGAAAGACCAATTAACATTAATATAAATTAAATTATGAAACAACGACTAGGGTTAGCGATCGTGCTATTTTGCTTAATGCCAGCACTTTTTGCACAGCAAAAGGTAAAGCAAAATGCCCGTGAGGACAATGCTTCTTTCATGTTTACAGAATCACAATTGAATGAGGATGATGATGCAGCACAGAGCACATCTGCATTGGTCACTTCTAACAATGATGTTTATCTGTCAAATGTAGGCTATCTGTTTAGCCCAATGAGATTTCGTGTGAGGGGATATGACTCTCAATATAACGATATGTATATCAATGGGATTCAGTTCAATGATGTAGAAACAGGGCGTTTCAGCTACGGATTAATTGGAGGACTAAATGATGCTACCCGTAATAAGGAGGGGGTCAGTCCTTTCGAAGTTAACAATTTTACTTATGGCTCTATAGGGGGAGCAACAAACATTAATTTGCGTGCTAGCCAATATGCAGCAGGTTCCAAGCTGACATTGTCCGGTTGCAATAGAAATTATATTTTAAGGGGAATGTATACTTATTCTACCGGATTGATGAAGAATGGTTGGGCTTTTACCGGTTCAGTAGGCTATCGCTGGGCAAATGAAGGTAACATTGAAGGGACTTTCTATAATGCTTTTTCTTATTTCTTATCAGCAGAGAAAGTGTTTAATAGTCAGCACAGTATTTCTCTTTCCACATGGGGAGCTCCTACAGAACGTGGACAACAAGGGGCGTCTACTGAAGAAGCTTATTATTTAGCGAATAGTCATTATTATAATCCGAATTGGGGATACCAAAATGGCAAGAAACGTAACGCACGCGTTGTGCGTTCATTTGAACCTTCTGTTGTAGCATCTTGGAATTTTAATATAAAAGATGATATGAAGTTGGTAACCAGTGCCGGTTTTAAATATACCAGTTATGGGACTAGTGCATTGGGGTGGAATGGTAATGCGGCCGACCCACGTCCGGATTATTATAAAAAACTACCTAGTTCTGTTTTTAATGTATATAATTCGGTACCTACCGGCGAGCAGTTGCAGCAGTTCAATGACCTGACTGATAACTGGAAAAATAATAAATCTACCCGCCAACTAGATTGGGATATGATGTATTTTGCTAATGAACAGGCAAACGCATTGGATAAGGAAACTTTATATTATGTGGAAGAACGCCATAACGACCAGCTGGCGTTTAACTTTAGTTCAGTATTCAATCATACTATAAATGACCACAATAGCTATGTTGCCGGTATTGCTGTCAATTCAACAAAGGGAATGCACTTCAAAAAAATGAAAGATCTTTTAGGAGGGCAACAATATACTGATGTTGACAAATTCTCTGTTCGTGATTATGGTTTTAATTCATCTGTTATTCAAAATGATTTGGATAATCCGGATCGTCGTATTGGCGAAGGAGATAAGTTTGGGTATAATTACAATATATTTGTAAACAAGCAAAGTGCCTGGTTACGTTATCAAGGTAACAGTGGCTCTTTTAATTACTTTGCGGCAGGTAAGATAGGTTCTACACAGATGTTTCGTGATGGATTGATGCGTAATGGTCGTGCTCCATTGAAATCGTTAGGAAGTAGTGGTACAGCGAAATTCCTCGAAGGTGGTGTGAAAGCGGGACTTACCTGGACTTTGAACGGAAATCATTCTTTCACAGTGAATGCCGGATATGAAGACCGTGCTCCGTTGGCATACAATTCATTTATCGCTCCGCGTATTAAAAATGATTTTGTGAAAGACTTGAAAACAGAACGTATTTATAGTGGAGACTTGACGTATAATTTCAATACTCCTGTGGTAATGGGCCGTATTACCGGTTATTATACACGTTTCAAGAATCAGGTAGAGATGGAGGCTTTCTATAATGACAGTGAAGCTCGTTTCACTTATCTGTCGATGAATGGCATCGAGAAAGAGCATTGGGGAGTTGAGGTAGCTGCAACTTTCCGTTTGACATCCAATTTGTCTTTGACTGCTATTGGTACATGGTCGGAAGCGAAATATATGAATAATCCGGTAGCTACGCGCACTTACGAAAGTGAGAGTGAATCTAACGAAGACCGTGTATATGCGAAAGGTATGCGGGTCAATGGAACTCCGCTTTCTGCATATAGTTTGGCAATAGACTATAATTTGAAAGGATGGTTCTTGAATCTGACTGGTAACTATTATCATCGTGTATATTTGGATTTTTCATCTTACCGTCGGCTTGAGAGTGTGTTGAAGAGTGACAATGAAGGAGCAGTAGATGCTAATGGAAATATAATTGGCATGTCGGTTCCGTCACAAGAGAAACTGGATGGCGGTTTTATGCTTGACGCTTCTATTGGTAAATACATCCGTTTGAGAAATGGAAAGAGTATTAGTTTGAACTTAAGTGTGAATAATATCTTAAATAATACGGATTTGCGTACTGGAGGTTACGAACAGAATCGTGGTGATAACAAACAGAATGGCGAACTTCGTGAATATATGTTTTCTAAGAACTCTAAATATTATTATGCACCGGCTTTTAATGCATTCTTAAATATCGGTTACAGATTTTAAGTATGTGGCTTGGCTAATCAAAAAATAAAGGAAAATGAATATGAAGAAAATATTATCTATAGGATGTGCCGGAATGTTGTTATGCATTTTAAGTTTCACTTCATGTGTAGATGAACATGATACTCCGGTCAATATCTTTGGCAATAACTCTATTAAAGCAGAGCGTACGACTACCATTGCTAAACTGAAAGAAAAATACGATGCTTTCATTGATGCAGATAAGAATACCTATACTGCTGTGGAAGGTGAAACGCGTATTGAGGGGGTTATCATAGGTGATGATGAAAGTGGAAACTTTTACAAACAACTAGCTGTGGCTGATGAGACGGGAGCGATTATGGTTGACATAAATACTTCCGGACTTTATGCTTACTGTCCGGTAGGACAAAAAGTGATTATTGATTGTACCGGTCTGAAAATCGGTAATTATGGTAAATTAGGTGCTATTGGCAGTGCTTTTAATGGTAAGATTGGTAACATGTCCGAAGCTACATGGCGACAGCATGTGCGTTTATTAGGTAAACCACAGTTGTTTTATGAACAATTGAAGCCTCTTGAAATCACTTCTGCGACAGATTTATCAGCGATAAACCTGAAAGAGGCTCCTATTTTAGTGACATTTAAGAATGTAACATTGCCGGATGCCGACGGAACGAAAGCATACGCTCCGGAAGAGGATGTGGCTAATGCAAAACTTACTTTTGTTGAACGTAGCATACAATATGCTGATGGAACAAAGTGTGCTGCTGCTTTACATACCAGTATTTATAGTAATCTCTCTGCAGAAGTAATGCCGCAGGGGACTTTGAATATCACTGGAGTGATGACTCGCTATAATAATGCTTGGCAGTTGGTCATTCGTACTCTTGATGATGTAAAACGTAATAATTAATAAACTAACAATACACAATTATGAAAAAGATTCTAAATGCTTTATTTCTGACACTGCTTACAGTGTTCACATTTAGTTCATGTAGTGATGTTCCGTCTCCTTATGATATATTGGGAGAAGGTGATGTTCCGGGATTGACGGGGGATGGTACGAAAGAAAATCCATATGATATAGCTAGTGCTCAACAAAAACAAGATGGCTCAATAGCATGGGTACAAGGGTATATTGTTGGTACTATAGAAAATTATACAGATGCTTCTGGAAGTGCAAAATTTGCAGCACCATTCACTGCTAAAAATAATTTATTGATTGCTGCCAGTGAAACAGAAACTAACATCAAAAATTGTGTTGTTGTACAATTAGTTTCAGGTACTGATTTATATACGAAATTAAATCTAGTAGATAATGCTGACGCTAACTTACACAAGATTCTTTCTATTCAAGGTTCATTGGAGAAATTTTATGGCTTTCCGGGAGTGAAGAGTACTACTGCGGCAACATTGGATGGTAAAGATGTTGGTGGAAGTGATATTCCAACTGATGAAGATAATCCTTTTGGTTTGGACGCTAGTAATCCGTTGAATGAGATTAAGGCTGATTTTGAAGAACAACCGGATTTTGTTCAAGATGGTACTTATAATTCAAATTTGAATTATGATTATGCATTGGACGGTTGGAAGAACATAGCATTTGTTGGCGATCGTAAATGGACAGGTGTTGTATTTAAAGATAATGCGAAATATATTCAAGCAAGTGCTAATAAGGGGGCGGCAGCTACATATACATCTTGGTTTATATCTCCTGCTTTTACTGTTGATAACATAAAAGATAAAACAATTGCGTTTGATTGTGCAGGTGCTTATTATTACGAAACGACTACTTTGAAAGTTTACTTTTTAGAATTGGTTGATGGAGTAATGCAGAAGACAGAGATACCAGTTGCAGGTATACCAACTTCTGGAAGTAATTTTGTATGGACAAAAGGGCTTGAAATAAAATTGGATTCTTATTCGGGAAAAATAGGTTTTATCGGATTTGAATATGTGGCTGAAGGTGGTGCAAGTAAATCTACAACCTATCAAATTGATAATATTAAGTCTGGAAAGAGTGAAGGTGGTGGAGAAACACCAGGAGAAGGTACTGAACTATTAACCAATGGAGGATTTGAAAATTGGGCAGATGGATATCCGTCAGGTTGGAAGTCTGCGTCTACAGCAAGTAGTGCGACTCTTGAACAATCTACAGATAAGCGTAGTGGCACCTTTGCTGTTTTGGTAAAGGGAGCATCAAGTAATAAGCGGCTTGGTAGCGCGGAAATGACTTTGAAAGCTGGTACTTATGTATTTTCTGCATATTTTAAAGCTGCGACAGCTGATAAAGCTAGTGCTTGTTTGGGTTATGTCCCAGTTGGTGCTGATGGAACGATTGGTGGTAGTGATTACAAGTATGATGATTATGTAAATGATATCACTAATGCAGAGTGGGTTACAAAAAGTTATACCTTTACTTTGACAGGAGAACAAAAGATATGTTTGGTTGTTATGAATCCCAAAAGTTCAGGAAAAGATTTGTTAATAGATGACGCCAGCTTAATGACTAACGATGGAGGTATTGTTGGAGGAACGGAAGAACCGGAGCCAAGTTCAGGAGAACTATTCATTTCAGAATATGTGGAAGGTTCATCAAATAATAAATATATAGAGATATACAATCCGGCAGGACAAACTGTCGATTTATCTGGGTATCGTTTAGACATTGCAGCCAATGGGAAAGAGTGGTCTTATGGGGATGCAAAATATGATAATAGTGTAGATTTATCAGGAAAGACATTGGCATCACATGCTACCATGGTATTTAAGCATAAGCAGGCGACGTTATATAAAGGAGAGGCGTTTGAAGCTAGTTTTGTAAATTTTAATGGTGATGATGCTATCGGTTTGTTTAAGAATGGATCGTTGATTGATATTGTTGGGGAGAAAGGAAGTACTAATAAATATGGAGAAAATAAGACTTTTCGTAGAAAGGCTTCTGTAAAGACTCCTAATCCTGTATTTAGTCTTGATGAGTGGGAGGAGTTGGCGATAGACGAGATTTCAGGTTTAGGTTCTCATATAATGGAATAATCATAATGTGAGCGCAAGAAGGAAGTTTGTTTTTACAGACTTCCTTCTTGTACTTTTTAATATAGTTCTGATTATATTATGATAAAATATAGATTTATACATTTACTGAATGCCATGTTATGTGTTTCAATATGGATATCTTGTAGTAAAGATGATAATGAAACTAACGCAAGTAATTTCGCCACCGGCATCGTAGAACTCCCAGCCTTACGTAATGGTGCAAACGATGTGTTTATAACTCATTCCACCACCTTCAATGGGCAGAAAGTAACTTCTTTCAGTATGGAATATGATAAGAGTAAGAAACATTCCCGTTGGATTGCGTTTCGATTTGACAATCAAACAAGACAGCAAAATGTATCACGTAGTGACGAACCTTTTGCGGCAGACCCTTCTATCCCTATTCAGTATCAACGTACTTCTAGTGATTTTGGAAACCGTTTTGGTTACTATCGTGGTCATATTTGTGCTTCAGCCGATCGGCTTTATTCGCGTGAGGTAAATGAACAGACTTTTTATTATACAAATATGAGTCCTCAATCGTGGAATTTCAATGGCGGAATTTGGTTATCCTTAGAGGGTAAGGTGCAATCATGGGGGCGTAGTTGTACAGCTTCAGATACTTTGTATGTGGTAAAAGGCGGAACAATTGATAAGGAAGAACAGATTAGGGGATACATTAATAATGACCTTAGCAAACCTATTCCTAAATATTATTATATGGCTTTACTGTTTAAAAAAGGAGATTCATTTAAAGCCATAGCTTTTTGGATGGAGCACTCCGATACTCCGAAAACAACAAAACTTGTTAACTATGCATTATCAATAGATGAATTGGAAGAAAAGACAGGAATCAATTTCTTTCCAAACTTGAATGACAATTTAGAAAATGCGCTTGAGGCTACGTATTCAACAAAAGCATGGCCGGGACTGGAATAAGATTGCCACGTTAATAGTAACACTCTCTTTTCAAGGCAGGGTATACTTCAGGATTCTACCACCCATTTCTCGATATTACGGGTTTTCTCACTGAAGTTAATCCCTATCTTGAATAGTTTGCGTCCATCCGCTTCGAAAGGTAGCGCATAGCGTTTGTCGTTAATCTGCTGCAAAGCCTCTTCCGCTGTGCCGTTCAGCTTAAACTCCATTATATAAATGAACTTCTCTGTCTGTAGCACGAGATCTATACGCCCGTCATTAGTGTGGTATTCCACCTTGGTATAGAAGCCAACCAGCTTGAAAACGATGAAAAGTACGTTCTCATAATGTAGTTCCTGCTCCCGGATAACTTCGTAAGTCGTATCAGCGAAGAAACTCTGAAGGCGGTGGAAGAAAGAATCATAATCACCTATCTCTATTTCGTGGACAAACTTTTGAATCTCAAACGGGGATTCTACCTTATTCACATTTGCATAAAAAGGAAGCAGAAAGCGAATGAATCCTTCTTCTACTTCACGGTTGGGGAAACCTAAACGGTATATGCCAAAACGTTCGTCATATCCTTTAATGGTGAGGTATCCGCTTTGGTAAATTACCGGAATCGGGTTGGCTGATTCGGAGTCGATGCTGTTTAATACTTGTGCGTCAGTTTCTTCGTGTGCCATCTGTTCCAGATCATAATGATGTTTTTTCAGTAATTTCACCAGATAGGTAGGTGTCCCCGTCTCAAACCAATAACTACCGAATTCTTTATATTTGAAAGCATTGAGCAGACTAAACGGATTATATATACCGATAGAATTATGTGTAAAATGATAGCCATCATAATATTCTTTTAGTTTAGTACAGAGCTTTTCATACGACAAACCTTGTGTCTCTGCAAACTCATGAAGTTCGACATCTAAGTTTTCATGAAGCTCCTGATCGCTGACACCGCAGATTTCAACATAATCCTTTCGCATTGATATGTCATCCAGATTATTCAAGTCGCTGAACACGCTGACTTTGCCGAACTTGGTGACACCGGTCAAGAACGCGAACTTTATGCACCCATCCATTGTTTTAAGTGCCCCATAGAAAGGTTTTAAAGTATCCCAGAATTGTTTTTGCAACTCTTCGTTGCCGATGGCTTGTAACATGGGCTTGTCGTATTCATCTACCAAAATAACTACACGCTGCCCTGCCTGCTTGCAGGCGCGTTCTATGATGCCGGCAAAACGCAAGGAAAATGAGCGTTCAGATGGCTCGGCACCATAGAGCTTTTCCCATGCAGTCAACGATTTTTCGAGTATATTATACAGACTTTCCGGTGCATCATATTTTTCGATATTAAGGTCTAGGTGTAGTATCGGATATTTAATCCAATCCTTTTCCAACCTTTCTACAGCCAGTCCTGTAAACAGTTCTTTTTTTCCTTGAAAATAGGCTTCAAGAGTAGAGATGAGCAGGCTCTTCCCGAAGCGGCGTGGGCGGCTTAAGAAATAGTAACTACCGGTTTTTACCATTTGATACATCAATGCCGTTTTATCAATATAGAAATAGCCGTCATTACGAATCTTTTCGAAATTCTGTATGCCAATGGGATAAATTTTAGTGCTCATATACTCCGGTTTTATAAATCAATTACACAAAGGTAATAAATTTCCGGGTACTTCATTGCTTTTAAAAAGAGGAAAGTATAAGTATAGTTGCTTTTAACTGAATGAAGTGTAGAAAACAGTACGTACTGTTTGAAGTCTATATTTTAATGCCTATATTTGTCTACATTTCAATTTTATAAGAATAGGCATTATGGATACTACTTTCAGAATATACCCGATAGGGATACAGAATTTTGAGCGGTTACGCAATAATAATAACGTATATGTAGATAAGACGGAATTGATTTATCGTTTGGCTAATACCAATAACATTTATTTTTTGAGCCGTCCCCGTCGTTTTGGAAAAAGTCTGTTGGTATCCACTCTTGATGCTTATTTTAGGGGGAAGAAGGACTTGTTTCAAGGTTTGGCAATGGAGCGTTTAGAGAAAGAGTGGAATGTCTATCCGGTGTTGCACCTTGATTTCAGTATGACAAAGTACACAGCACTTTCCGACCTTTTGGGACAGTTGAATCTGAACCTATATGATTGGGAAAAACTCTATGGAAAGGAAGAAGTAGAAGGTACGCCCGCGGAACGTTTCCGGGGAGTGATTCGTCGTGCTTATGAACAGACGGGCAAACCGGTAGTAGTACTTATCGACGAATACGATGCTCCTTTATTAGACAGTAACCATTTGCCGGAACTGCAAAATGAACTTCGTGAAGAAATGCGGAAATTCTTCAGTCCCTTGAAAGCTCAAGGAGAATATCTTCGTTTCCTTTTCCTGACAGGTATTAGCAAATTCAGTCAAATGAGTATTTTCAGTGAACTGAATAATTTGCAGAATATCAGCATGAGAGATGATTATAGTGCTATCTGTGGTATAACCGAACAGGAATTGCGTACACAATTGAAAACTGATATTGAAATGATGGCGCAGGCTAATAATGAAACTTACGAGGAGGCTTGTACGCATTTGAAGCAGCAGTATGACGGATATCATTTTAGTGAGAATTGCGAAGACATTTACAATCCATTCAGTTTGTTCAATGCTTTTGCACAGAAAAAATATGCCAATTTTTGGTTTTCTACCGGGACACCTACTTTTTTAATTAATATATTGCAGCAGAGTAATTTTGACATTCGTGAATTGGATGGTGCAACGGCTACTGCAGAACAGTTTGATGCCCCAACGAGTGTTATTACTGATCCTCTTCCTGTACTTTATCAAAGCGGCTATCTTACCATCAAGGGATATGATCCGGAGTTCCAACTCTACACATTGGCTTATCCTAACAAAGAAGTGCGGAAAGGATTCATAGAATCTCTTATGCCCGCGTATGTGCATTTACCTGCCCGTGAGAATACCTTCTATGTAGTCTCTTTTATCAAGGATTTGCGTGCCGGAAAACTGACCGAATGTCTGGAGAGAATAAGGTCTTTCTTTGCTTCAATTCCCAATGATTTGGAAAATAAGCAGGAAAAACATTATCAGACAATTTTCTATTTATTGTTCCGTTTGATGGGGCAGTATGTAGATACAGAGGTGAAAAGTGCAATCGGACGGGCAGACGTGGTAGTAAAGATGCAAGATGCCATTTATGTCTTTGAATTTAAGGTCGATGGAACCCCGGAGGAAGCACTGGAGCAAATAAATAGTAAGGGATATATTATTCCTTATCAGCCTGATCATCGGAAAGTTGTAAAAGTAGGAGTTAACTTTGATAGTACGACAAGAAGTATTGGTGATTGGAAAATTGTAGAGGAAGTATAATTCTTTCTCTCCCTATTGATTTTGTCAATACCTCTTTCAACCTATCACAATCGTTCTGAAACTCTTTATTCATCGTATTTACAGAGTAGTGATAGATTGAAAGAGGATTTTCATTTTTATGTATGAGAGAGCTTGCTGGCGCAGTCTGAAAATTGGGGGATTTGATTCAGGACAATCACATCCTTAAAAATAGATTTATTCCGGTACGGAAATGAATGAAATAGTGCGGATTTGAATTAAATGCTACATAGTGAAAAAATATCTATCATAGTTTTATTGCAAAAAACAGCTATCTATCATGCCTATACTTTGTCTATTTTAGTGTAGTATTAGGTGAGATTACCACCCATTTAAAGGCATAAGAATGCACGTTTTATAGGATGACAACCTGTATTTGACAGCTTAATAATCTATTGGGAGCGGTAATGTTTCTATAGCCCACGTATGCAGGCTGTATAGCCCGCATCTGTAGGCTGTATGGTTTACAAGCGTGGGCTGTACAGCCTGCATACGTGGGCTATAAACTTATCACCGTTAAAGTTGGATTATCAAGCCACGATCATCGGATTTATACAGGTTCATTGCAATAAAAACAAGCTATCTTATGCATATAGGGCCTTTATTCGGCTATTTTGTTGATGATAGATAACCTGTTTTGTAAGCGTCTCGGCGATGCCATATTTTCTATCTTAATTTATCCTTTTAGCTTTGC